>ENA-OPBN01000063-OPBN01000063.1-human-gut-metagenome-genome-assembly--contig:-NODE-63-length-100237-cov-38.422880_pt1 | contig 100237 bp, 99 predicted proteins | sample MGYA00241068_ERZ501452 | MGnify/ENA primary metagenome ERZ501452 (study PRJEB25962, sample SAMEA2042507) | human gut metagenome | biome: human gut; feature: human-associated habitat; material: faeces... | reverse complement strand
GCGGCATAAAAGCGCCGCGGCATCAGACCATCCACACCTATCGAATATCAGGATACGCTGATTTGGGGAAAGAGTCAACTATTAATGAAACTACAAATTTTTCTGTCTACCAATGATGGAACCACATCTATTTTTGTCATACAAAAAAGCAACGATATTAAAAGTAAAGCATAAGAAAAGAATATTGTCATTCCCGGACTTGTTTTCTTTTCGTCATTGTCGGGTTTTTATTCTTTCCTGTCATGTTCGGGCTTGCCCCGGACATCCAACCGTAGCGTCACGCTGAGCGTATGACCCGAATATCCAAAGATCCCCGGAACGCGCTGCGCTTGTCCGAGGATGACAGAAGAAAAAATAATACTGTCATCCCCGTACTTTTATTCTTTCCTTGTCATTCCCGTGTTCTTTTCTTCTCCTCTGTCATTCCCGTGCTTGGCACGGGAATCTAAAAGAGATGTCCGGCTCAAGGCCGAACATGACAAGCTGTTGCCAGCTTGACCGCGACACCGGCTGCGGCACGAACCTTTGTCGAAACGCGTTGCTTTCTGCGTGCATATTGTGAGCAAGTGCCTTGTGTTTGTTGATGTCCGGCTCAAGCCCGAACATGACATAGAAAAAAGCCCCTCAAATGAGGGGCTTAATAAAAACCAATTTTTCATCTTTTCTCATAAGCGCCGCAAAAATAAGCGCTTTTTTTCTTGGCCAAATCATCGGCTGCAATATAGACGGCGATTTTCTGGCCGGGTTCCAGTTGCCATGCGCTCGGATTATTGTCCCGGTGGAAAAATACGGTTTGACCGTTGCTGAGCTTAACCGTTCGGTTCCATGCAAGATAGCCGCCGGAAACTTCGGTAATGGTTAACGTCGGCTCGTTTTTCAAATCATCTTCAAAAAACTGTCCGACATATCTTTCCATAGAAGACCACTGGCCGGTCATCAGAAACAGATAACCGGCATAGATGCCTAAAAACACGACCGCCGCGGCAATTGCCTGTCCGACTCTTTTCAATGTAATCTTTTTCATTTTTTATTATTTTAAAGTTCGACATATTTATTCAGAAAAAGAAAAATCAGTGTTGGAAAGTCTTAATTTCAAATTAAGAGTTTCGCATCAACCGCAACATAATCAACATACTAATTTTTCATCAGAACGACAAAATACCATATTTCTGCTGGTCTGTCTAGACAAAAACGCCAAAAAAACGCCCCATGTTTCACGGAGCGTTTTTGTTTTTATGTTCAGCGGCGAAATCTAATCGGCCAAACCGATAAGACGATATTTGACGCGCACGTCATAGTCTTCGCCGAAACTGTTGACCAGACTGGCTGCCGCATCCTGACTGAGGTCAATCCGTGCTCTGCGCTTGACACCGTCGATAACGGCTTCCGAAGGTTTTTCTCCGGCGTCAGTGACTTTGTCGGCAACGGCAATAATCTTTTCCTCGCCCAGAGAAATAAGTTTCGGTTTGCCCAAGCCTTCCTGAAACAGCTCAATCATCAAATCTTGCGAGAGGCCTTCAAAGCTTCCGCTGCGGAGCAGGGGCTTGGTATTTTTTACCGTCAGGCCGAAACGCTGTCCGACCTCATCGATTTTATCGCCGTTTTCCAGGTCATGCATAACGTCGTTGATAATCTCCTGAGCGATTGCCGAGCGTTCGTTGACTTCCCACATTTTCTCAATTTCGCCTTTGACTTTTTCCATCGGAATGGGATGCGCATCGGCAATTTGGTCAACCCGGACAATGACAAAGCCGTCGTCGGTTTCAGTAACCTGACTGATTTCGCCGACATTGTAAGAAAATGCGGTGTCGACAAATTCGGTTGATTTCAGAACCTCGGCGTGGGCAGCCGGCGCTTTGGCATATTTTCCGCCTTCGCCCAGACCTTTGACATTCAAAATCCTAACGCCCATTTCGCCGGCAATGTCTTCCAGCGTGGCGCCGCCGCCGATTTTGTCTTCAATCTCGGCCGAAACGGTGTAGGCCTCGTCGTAAGCACGTTCTTTTTTCAGCGTTTCGACAATCTTTCTGCGGGCTTCCGCCTTATCTGCCTTGGAACCGGCCTTGATGTCGGTGACTTTCATGATATGCCAGCCCAAATCGGATTTTGCCGGTCCGGCAATTTCACCCTTCCGTATGGCGAATACGTCTTCGGCCATGTCGGCAATCAGCAGGTCTTTGGCAACATAACCCAAATCTGTCGTCTCCTTGTCCTGTCCTGCCGTTTCTTTGGCAACGACATAAAAGTCCTTGCCGCTTTTCAGTTCGGCCATGGCCTTGTCGGCGTCTTCCCTGCTGTCAAAAACCATCTGCAAAATCTTGCGTGTCTCCGGCGTTTCGAATTGACCGATGTTTTCTTCATAATAGGCTTCAATGTCAGCATCTTCCGGAACGACTTTTTTTGCCATGTCGTCTATCGACAGTACGATAAAGGAAACGTCGCGTTTTTCGGGTTCGATAAAGTTGGTGCTGAAGTCTTCATAATACTGTTCGGTTTCTTCCGGCGTAATTTTGCGGTCAATTTTAACCTTTGCCGGATCAACGACAATATATTTGAAGGTCTTCTTCTGGCTTTCGACTTTGGCCAGCCCGTCGGCCAGAACTTTCGGAACATTCATGTTGACGGAAGGATTCTGAACCAGCTGCTGCTTAACAATATCCTTTTTCAGGGCGTCAATGTAGCGTTGCTCGGTCCAGCCGGAGGCGGACAGAACCCGGCGCAGGCGTTCCAGGCTGAAATTGCCGTTGGCGTCCAGAAATTCCGCCTGCGAATAAATGATTTTGCGCACCAGATTGTCGCTGATATGCATGTTCAGCTTGTCTGCCGTTCTCTCAATGATGGCGTTGGTAAGCTCGCGCTGAACCAGTCCCTGCAGCATGGCGTTGCGGATCTCGTCGTTAATCTGCAGATTGTCGCCGAACAGGCTGCGGGCCATCTGCTGTTCCTGCTCGAAAAGCGCGCTGAACTGCTGCTGCGATATTCTGATGTCGTCAACCTTGATAACCGGCTTGTTTCTGGCCGCACCCGTCAAATATCCCGAAACGCCGAACAAAGACATAAAGCTCAGAGCCGTCAAAATCAAAACCAGTTTCGACATCCAGTTTTTCTGAGCTTTCGCTAATTTATCCATCATTGCTGAAAAATCCTATAAATGCAGTTAATTTAAACTGCCGGTATTATAAGGTAATTTTAATAATTTATGCAATCTTATAAATATTCGTGTTGAAAAGTTTTTTTGACTGGAAAATATATTTTTGTTGTGCTACAAAGACGACAATGAAAAATTTACAGGTAAAAGGATTTTTATTATGGCAAGAAAAAAACTCATTGCAGGCAACTGGAAAATGAACGGCCTTTTGGAAGACGGCGTTGCTCTGGCTAAGGGCGTTGCTCAGGAAGTCAAGGCATTCGGCAAGTCCGACTGCGAATTTCTGGTTTGTCCGCCGTTCACGCTGCTGGCTTCGGTCAAAAAAGCCCTGCGCGGAGCCAAGGTTGCCCTCGGCGCGCAAGATGTCCATTTTGCCGAAAAAGGCGCCCATACCGGCGACATCAGTCCGCTGATGCTCAAAGACCTGGGTTGCTCGTATGTCATCGTCGGACACTCCGAACGCCGTGCCGACCATTTTGAAACGGACGAGTTGGTTTGCAAAAAAGCCGCTGCTGCTCATGCTGCCGGCCTCAAGGCCGTTATTTGCATCGGTGAAACCGAAGCGCAGCGCGACGCAGGCAAAACCATTGAGGTTTGCAGCAGTCAGATTTTAGGATCCGTTCCCGAAGATTCGACCGCGGCAGATACCGTTATCGCCTATGAACCGGTTTGGGCTATCGGCACCGGCAAAACGCCGACGGCCGCAGACGTTGAAGAGGTTCACGCCGCCGTCCGCAAGGTTTTGGCCAAGAAAATCGGCAAAGCCAACGCCAATAAGATGAAAATTCTTTACGGCGGTTCGGTAAAACCGGCCAACGCCAGAGAATTTCTTTCTCTGCCCGATGTTGACGGCGCCTTGATCGGCGGCGCCAGCCTCAAGGTTGCCGATTTCATGGCGATTGCCAAAAATGTTTGTGGAAAATAAGAAAAAGGAATAAAAAATATGGGAACAGTTTTGTTGGTCGTCCACCTGCTGGTTGCAATTTTTCTGGTGACCCTGATTCTGATGCAGCGTTCCGAAGGCGGCGCTCTTGACGGTCTTGGCGGCGGCAGCGGCGCAAGTTCTTTACTGAGTGCCCGCGGTACCGGAAACATGCTTACCCGGCTGACGGCTATTCTGGCTACGGTGTTTTTCCTGACCAGTATTTCTCTTTCGATTTATTACAAAGGCGCCCAGCCCAAGCCGACATCCATTCTGGAACAGGCTCCGGCGGCTCAGACCGTGCCCGCAGCGCCGAGCGCTCCGGTAGCCGGAAAATAAATGACCGAAATCTTCAAACATAAGGCACCCTCTTTCGAGACGGTGCCTTTGTCACTTTTAAACAACCGATTTTTACATGGGAACTATACAGATGACTGAACCGACAAATCTTGATAAAGTGTTGTCAACCAAAGCAAAATTCATTTTCATTACCGGCGGTGTCGTTTCTTCGCTCGGCAAGGGGCTGGCGTCGGCTTCGCTGGCATCCATTTTGCAGGCGAGGGGCTTTAAGGTTCGTCTGCGCAAGCTGGATCCTTACCTGAACGTCGATCCCGGCACTATGAGCCCGTATCAGCACGGCGAAGTCTTTGTAACCGACGACGGCACCGAAGCTGACCTTGATCTCGGCCATTATGAACGGTTTTCCGGTGTGCCGGCCAAGCGCACGGACAGCATAACCACCGGCAAAATCTATCAGCGCGTTATCGATAAGGAACGCCACGGCGATTACCTGGGCGCCACCATTCAGGTCATTCCGCATGTTACCAACGAAATCAAGGACTTTATTTATTCCGACGTTTCCGATGAAGATTTTGTCCTTTGCGAAATCGGCGGCACCGTCGGCGATATTGAAGGGCAGCCTTATCTGGAGGCGATTCGCCAGGTTGCCTATGATTTGGGACGCGACCGGGTCATGTTTATTCACGTTACGCTGCTGCCCTACATTCCGGCCGCCGGCGAATTGAAAACCAAGCCCACCCAGCATTCGGTCAAAAAGCTTCAGGAATACGGTATTCAGCCGGATATGCTGCTTTGCCGTTCGCAGACGCCGATTCCGCAGAACGAAAAGCGCAAAATCGCCCTGTTTTGCAACATTCGTGAAGACAACGTCATTGCCGCTCTCGACGTCGACACCATCTATCAGGTACCGGTCACTTATTCTCATGAGGGCATGGATGCGCAGGTTTGCCGACATTTCGGCTTGGATTGCGGCAAAGAACCGGATTTAAGCAAATGGGAAAACATTGTCAACACGATTCGTTGTCCCGAAGGCGAGGTAAAGATTGCGGTTGTCGGCAAATATACCCAGCTGCTGGAAGCTTACAAATCTCTGAATGAAGCGCTGACTCACGGCGGTATCGCCAATAAGTTCAAGGTACGCGTCAAATGGGTCGATTCCGAACTGCTGGAACAGGAAGACCCGGCCACTTATCTGGCTGAAGTCAACGGCATACTGGTTCCCGGCGGCTTTGGCGAACGAGGAACCGAAGGTAAAATGCTGGCGATTAAATATGCACGGGAACACAAGGTTCCTTTCTTAGGAATTTGTTTCGGCATGCAGCTGGCGGTCATTGAAACCATGCGCAATATCGCCGGCATCAAAACCGCCGGCACCACAGAGTTTGGCAAGGCCTGCGAGCCTGTGGTCGGCCTGATGACCGAATGGGACAAGGATGGCGCCAAACAGGTTCGGCATAAGGACGGCGATTTGGGCGGCACAATGCGTCTGGGCGCCTACGAAGCTGTCTTGAACAAAGATTCTCTGGTTCATAAGATTTACGGCGCCGACAAAATTTCCGAGCGCCATCGTCACCGCTACGAAGTCAATATGAAATATGAGAACCAGCTGAAACAGGCCGGCATGATTATCGCAGCCAAGTCGCCCGACGGCAAGCTTCCCGAAATCTGCGAACGTCCGGATCATCCGTGGTTTGTCGGCGTCCAGTTTCATCCCGAACTGAAGTCAAAACCCTTTGCGCCGCATCCGCTGTTTGTTTCTTTCGTCAGAGCGGCGATAGACAAGAGCAGGCTGCTGTAATGGAAAACATCGAAGAGCGCCTTCGCCGTTTGGAAGCCGCGGACTGCAAGGTCTGCGGCTTTACGGTCGACAATGCCGACCCCGGATTTCAGGACAGGTTTATCGCTTTGCTGCCGGAAGCAAAAAATCTTGAGATTCTGGCCCTGACGCGGTTGCTGCCGTTGAATGAAATCGAGGACGAGTGGCGTCGCGGTCAGGCGGAAAACTACCGCCGGGAAAAGAAAATTGCCGACAGCCCGGAACGCGCGGCATATTTTTATGCGCGGACGCTGCCCCGGCTCCTGAATATCCTGCCTGCGCTTCCCGAGCTGCGGGAACTCTGCCTTTTTAACATAAATCTGTCCGAAGAACAGCGTGCGGCTCTTCCTGAAGGCCTTAAACTGTTGACATAAAACGCTATCGGTTCTAAATTGGCCGAAACAAAACCTATAATTTTAGAAAATTATGAACAAAGAACTGCTTTATGCTGCGCATCAGTTGCACGGCATGATTAAAATCAAAGATGAAGAACTTATCGACCCCCGCGGCAGCTATCCGCGGATTAAACTTTCCCCCGGTGCGGCGTTTGTCTGTTTTGCCGTCGACATTCCCGCTTTGATAGCCATCGGTCATCTCTGCCGGATAAACCGTCAAAAACGCTGCAAAATTATTGCCGACCGTATGACGGATGAACTTTTGCCCGCTGACGAAAAGCTGTTGCGAACTTTCGGCGGCGAGAATATTTTCGTCGATGTCGCCGGAAGCTGCACCCGCAGCCCGAATGCCGCGGCAGTCGTTTCTCAAAGCCGTTATCTGCCGGCAAAAAAATATTACGGCCGGGTTTTCGGAATCAGAGAAGATTTTGACGAAGTCTGCAATGCGCCGGAAACTTATCTGCCGCAGTTTTTGTCCCGCTTAAACGAAAGTTTTCGCTGCGGCATCAACTTTCGCGGCTACATGGACGGCAAAGACAAATACCGTCTTTATGCCGTTTGGTGCGAGTGTTACCGGCCGCAGGAATTTGTCCGCCCCGAAGATTGGGAAAAAGCCAGAAATGCCTTTGCAAGAAAAGTCGATGAAATCTGCCTTAAAGTATGATTTTCGCATCTTTGTGCCAAGCCCTGAACCGTTGCCTGCGGTTTGGGGCTTTTCTGTTTAAATCTGAAATGCGGAGTTGCCAAATTTTGCCAAACCTGCTAAAACATGATTATTCTTAACTACGCAGCAAAGGAAAATCATTATGGAACAGAGAACTATCGAAATCGGCAGCTTCAAAATCGGCAACAAACTGCCCTTGGCACTGCTTGCCGGTCCCTGTCAGATTGAAAGCCGCCAGCATGCGATTGACATGGCCGGCGCCATGGTCGAAATTACCAAAGAGCTTGGCATAAACTATATTTTCAAAGCTTCCTTCGACAAAGCCAACCGCACTTCCATTAACGGCGCCCGCGGGGTCGGTCTTGAAGAGGGAATGCTGACTTTTGAGGAAATCAAAAAACTCTACAATAACATTCCGATTGTTACCGACGTTCATGAAAAGGAACAGTGCGGCATTGTTGCCCAGTATGTTGACATGCTTCAGATACCGGCTTTTCTGTGCCGGCAGACCGACCTGGTGGTTGCCGCCGCCAAAACCGGCAAGGTCGTAAACATCAAAAAAGGTCAGTTCTGTGCGCCCTGGGACATGAAACATATTGTCAAAAAAGCCGAAGATTCGGGCAATGCCAATGTTTGCCTGACCGAACGCGGCGCCAGTTTCGGCTATAATACGCTGGTAACCGACTTCCGCGGTCTGCCGATCATGGCCAAAGAAACCGGCTGTCCGGTTATTTTTGATGCGACCCATTCCGTCCAGCAGCCCAGCGGGCAGGGCGGAACTTCCGGCGGCCAGCGCGAATTTGCGCCGGTGCTTGCCCGCGCTGCCGTTGCCGTCGGCGTTGCCGCGGTGTTTATCGAAACTCACGACAATCCGGACAAGGCTCTGTCCGACGGACCAAACATGATTCCGCTTAAAGACATGAAACGGGTTTTAAGTGAGCTGATGACTTACGACAGCGTTACCAAGTCCATCATTCACGATTATTAGTAATTTTCTCCCCGGATGCGTTTCGGGGAGAATTTTTCGAAAGATGCGGAAAATGAGAGATTTCTTCAAACAAAGGGGTTTTTGGCTGCTGCTGGCCTGCACGCTGCTGGCGGTTCTTTCCGCCTGGCGTTTTGACGCCAATCCGCCGGCCTGGGTTTATGAAGTCATGACAAGGAAATAGATTTGCAGTTTACGGACGAAGGGTACATCATCAATGTCAGAAAACACGGCGAAACCTCGCTTATTCTGACTCTGATAACCCGCGCGCACGGCAAGCTTGTCGGCTATGTCCGGGGCGGCCACAGCAAAAAGAACCTTGGCGTCTATCAGCCCGGCAACCTGATTGCGGTTGACGCCTATGCCCGGATTGAAGAAAATATGCTTTCCTTTCGTGCCGAGCTTCTCAAGCCGACTGCCGTTCGTTTTCTCGGCAGCAGCGGCAAATTGTCCGCGCTTTCCGCTTTCTGCGAACTGGCAAATGCCTGCATGCCCGAAAAGGCAGAGTTGGAACGCTTTTACTATCTGGTTGACAGCTTTTTTAATTTTGTAGATGAAGATAATTGGATAGTGCATTATTCTTACTTTGAATTTTATCTTCTTGATTTTCTTGGCATTGGCTTGGATCTCAGCGAATGTTCCGCTACCGGTTCAACCGAAAATCTGGCCTACGTTTCGCCCAAAACCGGCCGCGCCGTTTGTGCCGAGGCCGGTGAACCTTATAAAAGCCGGCTGTTCAGATTTCCGCAGTATATTGTCGATAAAAACTATAATCCTGAACTTTCGGAAGTGGCCGATCTGCTGCGGATGACCGAGTTTTTCCTCAATAAAAACTTTTTTCAAACTCATAACTTGAAATTCCCGCCGAACCGTGCTAATTTGCTGCATAACTTAGGCCTATAAACGATTTTAGAGTATTTTTGACATGCAGGAAGTAGAAGAAAAAATCAGAGATGTTCACCTCTCGGAGGAATTGAGCAAAAGATACCTGTCTTATGCCATGTCGACCATTGTCGACCGCGCGCTGCCGGACGTCCGCGACGGATTGAAACCGGTTCACCGCCGTCTGCTTTTTGCCATGCGCCAGCTGCATCTGGATCCGAAGTCCGGTTTTAAGAAATGCGCCCGTGTCGTCGGCGATGTCATCGGTAAATATCATCCGCACGGCGACAGTGCGGTTTACGGTGCCATGGTGCGCCTGGCTCAGGATTTTTCCGTACGTTATCCGCTGGTTGACGGCCAGGGAAACTTCGGTAATATCGACGGCGACGGCGCGGCCGCCATGCGTTATACCGAGGCCCGTCTGACCGAATTTGCCATGGCTCTGATGGAAGGTCTCAACGACAATGCCGTCGATTTTCGCGAAACCTATGACGGCGAGGAGGAAGAACCGGTCGTCATGCCGTCCATGGTGCCCAATCTGCTCTGCAACGGTTCGGCGGGAATTGCCGTCGGCATGGCCACCAATATCCCGCCGCATAACCTCAGCGAGGTCTGTGACGCGCTTCTGTATCTGATCGAAAAGCCCGACTGCGAAATGGAACCGCTGGTTCGCCGCATCAAGGGGCCGGATTTCCCGACCGGCGGCATTGTCATTGACAGTTTTGAAAGCATTCTTAACACCTATAAGCAGGGAAAGGGAACTTTCCGCATTCGCGCCAAATGGGAAAAGGAAGACCTCGGACACGGACAGTATCAGATTATCGTAACCGAAATTCCCTATCAGGTCATCAAATCCAAACTGATTGAGAAAATCGCCCAGCTGCTGATGGATAAAAAACTGCCGATGCTCAGCGATGTCCGCGATGAATCGACCCATGACGTCCGTATTGTTCTTGAACCCAAAAACCGCACGGTCGACGCCGGTCTTCTGATGGAACATCTGTTTAAAAACACCGATTTGGAAAGCCGTTTCCCGATGAACATGAACGTGCTTGATTCCGACGGCGTTCCGCGGGTTATGTGCATTAAGGATGTATTGGTCGAGTTTTTGAATCACCGTCATGAGGTTCTAAAACGTCGCTCTCAGTATCGTTTGGACAAGATAAATAACCGTCTCGAAATTCTGTCCGGATACCTGATTGCCTATCTTAATCTGGACGAGATTATCCGTATTATCCGTGAAGAGGATGATGCCAAAGCGGTAATGATGAAAGAATTTTCGCTGACTGAAAACCAAGCCGAAGCGATTTTGAACATGAAGCTGCGTTCGCTGCGTAAACTGGAAGAAACCGAAATCCGCCGCGAATTTGACGATCTCTCGTCCGAAAAGGGCGAGCTTGAGGCGCTGCTCGGCGACGAAAACAAACGCTGGCAGGCTTTGGCCGAAGAAATCAAGGCCGTGCGCGAAAAATTCGGCAAAAAAACGGCACTCGGCAAACGCCGCACCGAATTTGCCGAGGTCTCGGAAGAAATTGAAGTGCCGTTGGAAGTCTTTGTCGAAAAAGAACCGATTACAGTTATCCTGTCGCAGAAAGGCTGGATACGTTGCATCAAGGGGCATGCAGCCCTTGATGACGACTTCAAGTTCAAGGACGACGATGCGTTGCAGATTGCCCTGCATGCGCAGACGACCGACCGGATTATCTTTTTTGACACTTCAGGAAAGTTCTTTACGGTTCAGGCTTCCGAAATTCCCAGCGGCCGCGGGTTCGGTCAGCCGCTGCGTCTGATGATTGATCTGGGAAACAACGATCAGATTTGTCAGGCTTTTGTCTTTGAGCCGAAAGCCTCTTATGTCATTGCCTCCAATACCGGCAAAGGCTTCATGGTTGACGAAAACCACATCATTGCCCAAACCCGCAACGGCCGCAAGATTATGAATCTGGGTGACGGCGAAAAGGCCGTTTTCTGCGTCAAAGTTACCGGCGACAGTCTTGCCGTCGTCGGCGATAACCGCAAACTGCTGATTTTCCCTGTCGAAGAAGTACCGACAATGGCACGCGGACGCGGTGTAACTTTGCAGAAATACAAAGACGGCGGACTGGCGGACATTCAGAGCTTTAACGCTGCGGAGGGCTTTTCCTATGCCCGCAGCGGCGGCATTAAAGTTGAAACCGACTTGCTGGCATGGCTCGGACATCGTGCTCAGGTGGGCAAACTGGTTCCGTTCGGTTTTCCAAAAAACAACCGTTTTCTGGGCAAGTAATGACGGAAATTCTGTTTGAATTCGTGCGGGTAGGGCACAGCGTCAAAGTTACCGCCATTGAACCGGAAACCAAAATTGAGGCTTCCGTCGTTGTGCCTGATACCCTTTCGCAGGATCAGATGAAGTTTCAGGCGCTGAACCGTCTCAAATACGTCCTCAGAAAAAAAGAAAACGAATAAATTCCCTGTTTACACGTCTTCAGGGATGTGTTATCTAATGTGGGATAACGTTTGGGGGAGCCTGTAATGAATTCGCAAATGGGATTGGGACGCCGCAGTTTAAACGGCGTTGACCACTGGGAAAGCAATATTTCCGCCGACTGTTTTCTGCACGGAACAAACATTTTGATACTCCCGGGCGACGGCACCAATGGCGAATATGATGCCAACGCCATCTGCAAAATCGTTGAGCGTTTTCTTAACAACAATTTCATATCCGGCTTTGACGGACATATTTTCAGCGCCTATTACCCGGACAGTGCCAACTGCGGCACCCACAGGCTGAATCAGGATGCGGAACTCGGCCGGCTGGATGACAGGTTATATCCGGTTGCAAAAAAACATTATGACTATTACGGAAAGTTTTTTGACGTCTGGCTGTTACCGCTTATTTCAAAAGACGGCGGACAGACACGGCTCAATATGGAAACCGCGGCGCAGAATCTCCGCCGGCTGCCCGTTGTCAGCCATTGTCACGGCGGACCTGTTTTGCTTGAGCTGGAAAACCTGTTTCAGCAGAATATGCAGCGGCTCGGCTATACGGAAGAGGAGCGGAGATATATCCAGAAACAGCTGTTTGTTCTCGACGTAGCTTCGGCCATGCCCTTCGGACAAAGCCGTTCGACAGTGCTGCATATCGTTTCCCAGCATGATGACACGGCCGTGAAAAACTGGCGGCTGGGCAGTCTCAACCGCTTCGCTCAGGATTTTATGCTGAAAGATTCTCCCGGCGCTTTGCTGGAACTCTCGCCGAATGAAAATCTCGTTCTTTTAAACCGCGTTTATGACAACGTCAAATGTATGGAACAAAACATCTTTATGCCGTCGGAACATTCCGCCGACATCTATCTTGACATTTCGACCAACAGCGACATTCGCGATTTTGCGGCCGATCTGGTCCTGAATGAAGCTTTGCTTGCCGCGTCTGCGGCCTTTTCAAATACCGGCGAACGGCCTGACGCAGCCGCGTTGTTTCAGTCTTCGCCGCAGGTGGAACAAATGCGCCGCGACGGACAAACCTATTTGTCACGTTTCCAACATTACCGTGCCGGACTGCTCGACGCCGAACTGAAAATGTTTGACGGCGTTTTGCGGCATAATCCGCAGACATTTAAGGAGCTTCCTTTCGCCGAACTGCTTTTCCGCCGTGACGCTTACGGAAAATCAGCTTTTGAATATGTTGTCCAAAACGGCGATGAAGCTCAGGTCGAAAAGATGATGGCATATCTCGGCTCACAGAACAAGAACAGTCCGTTCCGCCCGGTTCCTTATCGGCATCTGGAGGCTGCCCGCGACTATAACTTCCGCCAGAAACGCTTTGACGTCTACAATATGCTGATTGAAAACGGCCACGGCGACGTTCCGGCTCAAATACGCGCTGAAAACATGACTGCCGAAGATATCCCGTCTGTTATCCCGGCTCTGAAAAAATGCCGTTTCAACAGTCAAAGCCTTTTCACGCTGCTGCCGGTTTACCTGAAAGCCGCAGACATTGCCGACGAAACTTGCCGCGACGAAACCCGCGCGGCACTGTTCGAAATGCTTACGCCGCCAAAACTTGATATAAAAAACGCCTTTCTGTTGTATAAAAAAGCCGGCGAGCATCCCGAAGCCAAACCGCAGAAACTGCAAAAGGCCTGCCAGCAGCATATTTCCGCCGAAGTTCTTAAAGGCAAAAGTTTCCCTGAACTCTGCGAAGCGGAAAAGTCCCGCCAAACTGACGGCCGTCTTTACGCGTTGCTCAGCGACAAGGCCAGAGAACATCTGGAAAATGTCTGCCGCCGGGAAAAAATCCAAATTCTTGAGCGTTATGTTGCTTCCGTTCTGCGTTCCGGCGCTTTGTCCGACTACAAAAGCTATACGTTGCTTTACACCCGCGAACTCGACGAAGCGGGCAGGGCTGACTTCTTGGCACGCCTGAACGACTTCCATGCGCGGAACCGTTCAAAATCCGAACCAGCTTCCGCATTGCGCGCCGAACTCAAAAAATATGTCCGCGCGTGCAATCCGGACATGAATCCGGCTTCCGAAACCGCCGTTTTCGAACGGCTTGGCAGCCGCGGCGCCTAAGCTTGTGGATAACTGAAATCTTTTGCCCCTAATCGCTTTGAATTTATAAATTTTTGCTATATTCTATGCCCGACAATTTTTATATTTGGGGAAATATAGGGGATTATATTTATGTCAAACCAAAATTCGGAAAACCGCGAAGGTTCCAACCTGCCTGATTTTATGTCCGAAAAAAACAAGTTCAGCTATGTCGAAGACGCTGAAACGGAAAACTCGTGGCTCAACAACAATCTGCACCGGCTGATGATATGGGTCAGCGTCATCTGGTTTGCCGTAGTTGTCATTTACATCACGCAGTTTTTCGGCTGGTCCAATCTGTTTTTGATGATGCCGGACGAGTTCGGCGGCTTCCTGGCCGGCGTTACGCTTCCGCTGGCAATTATCTGGGTCGTTATGGCCTATATTGACCGCGGTTCCAGTTTCAAACGCGAGGCCAAGTTTCTCCGCGCCTATATGAACCAGCTCGTTTATCCCGAAGAAGGGAGCGCCACCACGGCCAAAGCCATGGCCGATGCCATCCGTTCGCAGGTTATTGAACTTCAGGAAGTAACCAAACTTGCAACGGCGCAGACCGAAAAAATCAAACAGGAACTCGGCAGCCGTGTAGACGACTTTGCCAAGCTTGTCGGCGTTTTGGACAATTATTCCTCAAAAACCATGACCGAACTGACCGACGGTGTCAAAACGCTGGTTAAAAGCTTTGATTATGTTGCCGAGCGCGCCGAAAACTCAACAGGCGTCTTCAAGGATCAAATCCGCGATTTTACCAATTCGGCCGTCGTCATCAAAAAGGAAGTTTCCGACCTCCTTAATGAAATATCTCCCCGCATTAAGGAAATCCGTGAATCGTCCGAAGCTCTCGGCGCCATTTCCGAAAGCAACAGCGCCAGATTGGCCAGAGCCAATGAAATGCTGCTCGAGTACGGCAATAAAACCGGCGAAACCATAGCCCATATTTCCGACGTTCTTTCCGGGCAGAGCGACCGGCTTGAACAGGTTTCTTCCAAAGCGGTCAGAAGCTGCGAAGAAGTTTTCGCGCATTTGGACGATGGAATCAGCCGCATTGACGGAACTCTGCGCGGTCAGAGCAAGTTTATTCTCGACCATATTGAATCGCTCGGCAAGCAAAATGACGTGCTCAGCAAAAGTTTCAGCCGTCAGGGAGAATTTCTTGCCGCCGAAGTTGACAAGGTCATGGCTCGCGCCAATGTTATTGAAGAAAGCATTTCCAATCAGGTTCGGGAACTGGAAGGCGTTTCCGACCATATCCTCGACAGCCTGAACAACGTCAGCAGCGGTATCGACGAAAAGACCTCCGCGCTTGAACTCAAATCCGAAGCCGCCGTCGGCCGCATCAACGAAGTTGTCGCCGCACTGGACGACGAGACCGCCAAACTCGGTATGCTGACCGATGCCGCGGTTGAAAAGACTTCGGCCGTCGCTTCGGATATTGAAGAAAAGCGCAATTACCTGCGTACGCTGGCCGATGAAGTTACCGCCAGCCTCCAGAAACTCAATCAACAGCTGAGCGAAAACGCCGACGGTGTCAATATTCAGACCAAAGTTTCGATAGAGCAGTTGGATAAGGTTGCCGAAATCATGGCTAAACATCGCGATAATCTGGTCGAGGCTTCCAACATTGTCGTCACGCAAAGCAAAATCAGCGAAACCTCACTGGCTCAACAGCAGCGCCATATCAGCGGTTCGGTCAATAAAATTGAAGAAACCAAGGCCGAACTCAAACGCCAGATTGAGGAACTTACCCGCGCCGCCGCCATTATCGACAGCGAAGCCGGCTCAGCCATCGGACGCCTCAAAACTCAGATGGATCAGGCGCTCAAAGCTTCCGAAGAAGTTGTCATCAGAACCAAAGACATAGGAACCAATCTGCAGGAACAGCTGGAAATCTTCGATGATTCCGCTTCCAACACGCTGGCCAAAATCAGCCAGTTTGAAAATATCGTTTCCGAACAGCACAACAAGCTGGAAGGCATTTCCGGTCGTATTACCGACCGCGCTTCAACCGTTGCCAATGTCTTGATAGAACAGGCTAAAGTCATCGACAAGTCAACCGAGAACTCGACCAAAACCTTTAACGAGATTCTCAATTCGTTCGAAACTCAGTCAACCATGCTCAATTCGGTTGCCGAAAACACGGTCGGCTATGTTTCCGACGTCGTTCGCGCCCTTGACGAAAAGGCTGAAGCCATTAATTTGCTGTTTAAACATCAGGAAAATGAATTTTTCGACATCTGCGACCGCATTTCCGAAAACACCAACAATATCGGCAGTTCGCTGAAAAATCAGGTTTCGGTTATTGAACAAAGCGCCGACCGCGTTTTTGCGCGCATGGCTCTACTTGAAGAAGACGTAAGCAAACGCGCCGAAAACGTCGTTGCCAATTCGACCAAATCGATTGACCGTCTGGCTGAAATCGACAAGACGGTTGCCGAACAAAATGCCGAAATCAACAAGTTTATGCAGGATATCGCCCAGAAGCTCAACGATGTGTCAACCGATTTCCGTACCAATCTGGATACTTTCTCCAACATCGTCAAAGATGTTCGCGAAGAGTCAAACACCGCAACGCTGACCCTGCTGAACAACTGCGAAAAACTCAAACAGGCCAACGCCGGTCTTGCCGATGAAACCCGCGGCATTTCGGCGCAGATTGACGGACAGATTAAGGAAATCGATCAAACCATTGTCAAAACTCAGGCACAGGCCGATACGCTGCGCGAAACTTTCGACCATCAGAAAGAAAGCCTGACCGACATCGTCAATGTCGTTTCCACTCAGGCGCGGCTGGGTGAGGCGTCAATGGCCCAACAGTATAAGTATTTGTCTGACACCGCTTCCGACGTCGCTCAGAAAATGAGCGAAATCAACGCCAAATTCAAAGAAAATACCGATAATGTCGTCGAAACTTCCGCAAAGGCCGCCTATGAGTTCGACGTTTTGGGCGACCGTCTGTTGAAAGTAAGCGAAGACATAGCCAAAGCCTCCAAAAACTCGATTAAGAACATTGAACAGGTCAACATGAGCCTGAATCAGTGCGCCGAAGACCTGTCGCTGACCGTTGACAATTCCGGCAAAAAGCTGGGCGCTTCGGTAGCCGATTACGAGAAGTACATCGCCGGTTTCAATACGGTTACGGCCGAGGCCAGCAGCGGCGTTGCCGAAATCAGCAACATGATTGCCGACCAGTCGGACAAAATGATTAAGATATCCGAGGACACCAAGGAACTGGTCGATTGTTTCAATGTCGTCCTGATGGATACTTCCAAACAGCTTTCCAACCGTGCCAATCAGGCCTATGACAAAGTCAAGGGACTGGGCGAAAATCTCAAAACGCTGAGTTTGCAGGTTGAAGAAGCTGCCAATATGAGCGCCAAACATTTTGAAAACTCTGGCGACAAACTGCGCGCATCCATCAGCGAAGCGGCCGCCAACGCCGAACGCATTTCAAATGAAATCCGCAGTTCCGGCGAGGTTTTCCTCAAGCAGTCGGGCGTTTTGGTTGCAGCCACGGACGACACGCTCAATAAAATCAACAACGTCATGGACGTATTGAATACGTCGACGGAAGAATTCTCCCGCCGCGGCAGCGAACTGGTCAGCAAATCGGGCAGTTTCAACGAACTGTTCAACAAACAGCTTAAAATTCTTATCGAAACTTCCGACAAGGCCGACACCAAGCTGGCTGACCTGCAAAAACGCTATGAAGGCATCAGGGTAGACACTTTCCTCAAAGACGCTTCTTTCATCATCGAAAAGCTTGAAACTGCGGCTGTCGACATCAACCGCATCTTCAATCCCGATGCCGAAGAAGACTTGTGGAAGAAGTATTATAACGGCGACACGGCGGCCTTTGTCCGTCATCTGTCCAGAACCATGAGCAAAAGCCAGATTCTTTCCATACGCTCCGAGTTTGAAAAGAACCTCGAATTCCGCAATATCGTTACCAAATATCTGTCCGAATTTGAAACGCTGGTCAGCAAAGCCCGCGAAAACGAACGCTCCGGCATTCTGCTTTCGGTCATTTCCGGTGCCGACATCGGCAAGCTCTATTATATTCTGGCTCGCTCGCTGGACAAACTCAACTGAGAGGTGTAGATGATTTCCGCGGCAGTAAACAGCCTGTCTCCCGATTTCTCCGGCCTGACCGCCGAAATATCCAAATCGGTCAGCCATATCCGGGCTAAAGCGGCCGCTCCGCATCTCAACCCGCCCGAAACGGCCGGAACCGAAAACGTAAACGGCTTTCAGCTTAACGGCAGCGCCGTTTCCTATCTGGAACCGCAGTCGTTGTTTGCGGTGCAGAAGTTTGTTTCCGAAGCCGGAGAAGGCGAAAAACTGAATCGCCAGCCCCGGCAGAAAAACGTCTTTAACGAAGAGGGAAAAAACGCGCCGGAAATCAGACAGGCCGAAACGCCGGTCAGCTTTTGGGAAGAACTGGCGTCCGTTGCCGATTATTCTTCGTTTCGCCAAGGCCTGTTTGCTTACGGAACCGCAGCGGCGGAAACCGGCAACCTGTTCATTATACCCGGACAGGAAACCGTTTCCGGAGCTTATGCCGCCAATGCCTATGACTATGTCGCGGGCATCAATTCCCGGCCGCAGGTTCTGATAGATTTTATGCACGAATTTAACCGCAGTTTTGATTATACGATATGAGCAGATTTTTTAACGGTTTTGACAGCAATGTCTTTTTAGCCCCCATGGCCGGTATTACCGACAAGCCCATGCGCCGGCTGGTTTCTTCCATGGGACCGGGAACCATGGTTTCCGAAATGGTTGCCATCAACGCCATCTCGCGCAAAAATCCCAAAAGCTACCGCATTGCCGACGTTTGTGACGAACCATATAAGGTCGTAGTACAGCTGGTCGGCGGCAACGAAGGGCTTTTTGCCGATTCCGTGCGTCTGGCGGAAGAACTCGGCGCTCATTCCGTAGATATCAACATGGGTTGTCCGGTCAAAAAAATCGTCAACAACCATTCAGGTTCGTGGCTGATGAAAGACATGCTCCAAGCTTCCAAAATCATTGAAAGCGCGGTCAAGGCCTCGTCGCTGAAAGTCAGCGTCAAGTTTCGCAAGGGCTGGGATGCCGGTTCGGTCAATGCCGTCGATTTTGCCAGAATGTGCGAAGACAGCGGTGCCGCCTATATAACCGTTCATGGCCGCACCCGCAGCGACTTCTATTCGGGAACCGCGGATTGGGACATTATTGCCGCCGTCAAACAGGCCGTCAAAATTCCGGTCATCGGCAACGGAGATATAAACAGTCCCGAAGACGCCGAAAGAATGCTGCGACATACCGGGGTCGACGGAATAATGATTGGCCGCGCCGCGCTCGGTAACCCGTGGCTGATTGCTCAGACGCACGATTATCTCAACGAAGGCAAAAAGCCCCGGAAAATAAGCATAGCTGAAATAAAGCGGGCGTTGCTGACTCATATCGGGGAATTGACGGACTATTACGGCGAAAAAATGGCGCTGCCGTTGTCCCGCAAGCATGTCTGCTGGTACTGCAAGAGCATGTACGACGCCAAACGTTTTCGCGAAACGTATACAAAAATAAACAACTTTGCCGATGCAATTTCCGAGATTAATCGTTATTTTGACAGTTGCGAACAAAGAGAGCAGGGGGAAGAAGAATGAAAATCATCGTCTGCGGCGCCGGTTCGGTCGGCCGGAGTATTGTTGCCTATCTCAGCCGCGGCAGCAACGACATCATTGTTATCGACACGGATTCTCACAAACTCGACGAAATGTCCAAGGAATGGGACATTCAGCCGATAAACGGTTCTGCGTCGCATCCTGACGTTTTGGAAAAGGCGGGCGCCCGCAGCGCCGATATGATTATCGCCGCCACCGACCGCGACGAAGTCAATCTGGTTACCTGTCAGGTGGCTCATTCGTTGTTTAACGTTCCCAAAAAAATTGCCCGTATCGATTCCGCATCGTTTCTGTCGCCGCAATGGAACATGCTTTATAACGAAGAAAACATTCCTGTCGATTTGGTCATCTCGCCGGAAATTGAAATCGGCAAGGCTATTCTGGAAGTTTTAAAAATTCCCGGCACCTCCGAAGTACTGACTCTTGCCGATAAGAAGGTCTATCTGCTGGCTTTCCGCTGCCAGAACAGCTGCCCGCTGATTCAGACGCCGCTGGTGCATCTGGAACGTCTGGCGCCTGAACTGGACGTCAACATTGTCAGCATTGTCCGCGGCGGCCGCAGCTTTATTCCCCGCGGCGGCGATGTCATCAACCCCGGCGATGAAATATACTTTCTGGTTTCGGCCGACAAGATTGCCGATACAATCCGAGACTTCGGCATGGAACGCACGCCGAATGAAAAAATCATCATTTTCGGCGGCAATCTCATTGCCGGTTACCTCGCTTCCAGACTGGAACAGGACGACAATATCCAAAGTGTGAAAATTATTGACGAAGATGAGGAAAGCGCGCGTTTTCTGGCCGATACGCTCAAAGACGCCGTCGTCATTCACGGCGAGATGATGAGCGACGTTATCCTGACAGAAGCCGGTATACAGTCGGCGGATGCAGCTATTGCCGTTACCTCTCACGACAAGGATAACCTTCTGGCCTCGCTGCTGGCCAAAAAAAGCGGCGTGTCTTCGGCCATTTCGCTGGTCAATTCGCGAGCCTATGACAACCTTATCGACAATGTTGCCGACAATATTCTTATCGACCGCTCGTCAGTTACGATTTCAAGCATACTTCAGGAACTTCGCAAGGCCAAACTGAGCGACGCCTATTCTCTGGGCCGCGGTTTCGGCGAACTGTGGGAAATCCGTGTCGATGCCGACAGTCTTATTGCCGGACGTACGGTTGCCGAGGTCGGTTTGCCCAAAACCAGCATGATTGGCGCCGTCTGCCGCGGCGAAACCGTTATCTTTCCGTCTTCGTCCGAAAGGATTGAAGCCGGCGATCTGCTGATAGTCTTTGTCTGCACCCGTGACATTCGCAAAGTCGAACGCCTGTTGACATAGAATTATCCCCTTTCTGCAATCAATGCTTTACTAATGAAACAAAAAGGGATTAATATAAAAGCCTAAAATAAATAAAAAGGATACGACAATGTCTCAAAATGTTCAGGAAGACTTCTTAAACGATCTCAAAAAAAATAAGGTTTCCGTAACCGTATTTTTGATTAACGGCGTAAAACTCCAGGGTATCATTACCTGGTTTGACGAGAATTCGCTGCTTTTAAGAAGAGACGGACATACCCAGCTCATCTACAAACACGCCGTTTCGACCATTATGCCGAGCACTGCGGTCGATATTGCTATTCCCGAAGCGTAAATGGCTTACGTTGAAATTGACCGAAATTATCAGGTTCGGGCGGCCGTCGTCTTTCCGAATGTTCTGGCCGATTCCGTTTCCGTAACGCCTGAAACCAGACTGGAAGAAGCCGTCGGACTGGCACGCGCCATCAATCTGAACGTTGCTTACAGGGAAATCGTCAAACTTCGCGAAATCAAACCTTCTGCCTATTTCAGCCGCGGTTTTGTCGATCGTGTCAAACCGCTGCTTGAAACAGAAGAAATTGAGTTGATGATTGTTGACGCGTCGTTAACGCCGATTCAGCAGCGCAATCTGGAAAAAACGCTTAAAATCAAAGTCATCGACCGTACTGCGCTTATTCTGGAAATCTTTGGCGAACGCGCTAAAACCAAAGAAGGAAGGCTTCAGGTGGAACTGGCGCATTTAACCTATCAGCGCAGCCGGCTGGTTCGCAGCTGGACACATTTGGAACGGCAGCGCGGCGGCGCCGGTTTTCTCGGCGGCCCCGGCGAAACTCAGATTGAACTTGACCGCCGCATCATTGACGATAAAATCGTCCGTATCAGGAAAGAACTGGAAAAAGTCAAAAAGACCCGCGAACTTCAACGCTCGGCACGCAAACGCATTCCTTATCCCGTCGTTGCTCTGGTCGGTTACACCAATGCCGGCAAGTCCACTTTGTTCAACTGCCTGTCTTCCGCCGGCGTTTTTGCCGAAAATCTGCTGTTTGCCACACTCGACCCGACCATGCGCCGCATCAGGCTGCCCGGAGGTCGCGAAGTCATCTTGTCCGATACCGTCGGGTTCATTTCTGACCTGCCGCACGAACTGATTATGTCTTTCCGCGCCACGCTTGAAGAAGTTCTGGAAGCGGACGTCATCGTACATGTCCGAGACATTGCCAACGAAAACAGCCTCGCTCAGAAAAAAGACGTGCTCAACGTGCTGAAAAGCCTGGGGCTTAAAAACATTGAAAATGAAAGCGGTTATATTGAGGTTTTGAACAAAATCGACCTGTTGGACGAGGCCGGACGCCGCTATCTGGAAGAAAACGCCGCCCGCAATGCCAACGTCGTTCCGTTGTCAGCTGTCAGCGGCGAGGGAACCGAACGTTTTCTGCGGCTGGTCGAAGACAAGCTTTCTGCAAGCTTCCGCATGGTTGAAGTCACAACGGACGCCGCCGACGGCAAACTGATATCCTGGATATACAAAAATACCGACGTCATTTCCGCCGCGGCCAAAGGCGAACGGATGATTCTGCGCTTAAAAGCCGACGATGCCGCAATATCGAAACTCAAAAATAAAACGCCGGTTAGAACTTTAGGATAGGTTGCATTGCCTGCTCAAATAATTAGATAAACTTTGCAAAATCTGTTTTTTGAGGGGAATACAAATGTTTGTCTTACTTTGTCTGATGCTGCTGAGCGCCTGTACGACGGATCAGGCTTCTTACCGGCAGCAGTTGCAGAACTGGGTCGGCATGAGCCAGGAAGCGCTGTACTACAGCTGGGGAGAACCGGACAGCGTTATATATCCGGCGCCCGGAACCGCTGTTGTCACTTATACCAAAATCTATGACGGACCGATTGGCGGCAATACTGAACCTTATGCCGATGAAGTTGTCTATTCCGCCATATCCAACGACAGCTACGGTCTTCCGCCGCAGAACGACACTTATTACTGCAAAACCAGCTTTACCATTCAGAACAGCGAGGTCATTAACTATTCTTTCAACGGCGACGACTGCATAGCGGAAGAATAAGATGCTGAAATTCGTCCCGATAACGCCGGAATACGGAGAACGCTACATGCAGTTTTATGCGGCCAGCGAAGAAAAGGCCGCCGACTATACGTTTGCCAATCTCTGGTGTTGGAAAGACAAATACCGCTATGAAATGGCATTTGCCGACGACTTATGCTGGCTGCGCCATTATGAAAACGGCCGTCCCGTATATAATCCGCCGATTGGCCGCTGGCGCCGCACCGATTGGGAACAAATTCTGCGCCGGCATTTTCCTCGGGGCTTTTCTTTTACGCGGGTTCCGGGAATGTTGGCCTGCATTCTGTCCGGTTTTTTTGAAGATTCCGTTTGTCTGAAAGAGGAAAGGGATCATTTCGAATATATTTACAGCATTCCCGAGCTTATTGCGCTCAACGGCTACCGTTTTCGCAATAAACGAAAACTCTCCAACCAGTTCAAACAATATTACAACTACATCTACAAAAACGTTTCTGCGGAATTGATACCGGATATAAAAGAATTTCAGCGGCAATGGCTGAATCAGCCGGAAGTAAAAAAAGACAAGGAGCACAAAACGATTCTTGCCGAAAACGAAGCCGTCAATCGAATGCTGGACGACTGGCAACATTTGCCCGGACACGTTTTCGGCGGCGTTCTGATTATTGACAACCGGATTATGGCCTTCGCTCTGGGCGAAAGGCTCGACGATAACACTATCGCTGTTCATTTTGAAAAGGCGTCTTATGCATATCGCGGCGCCTATGCGGCCATCAACCGCATTATGCTGGAAAACGTCGGCAGCAATTACCGTTTTGTCAACCGGGAACAGGATCTGGGAATAGAAGGACTGCGCAAGGTCAAGTTGGAGTACAATCCGGTACGTTTTATAAAAAAATACGACGTTGCCGCCGAATACTGAAAGGAAACGAGATGGGATTCATCAAACTGACGCTGATTGTCCTGGCACTGTCATACCTCTGGCTGGGGATCAAATGCATTTATTACCTGATTAAGGAAAACTTTGACTTCTGATTTAACGAAGCACACAGGAATAAAGCACGGCAAAAAAGTGCATAACGGTTCCGGAAAGTACGAAAAAATGCCAGACGGCATGCGTATACTGACGGCTTTTCCAAACATAGAAGAAAATTCCCAGCGTATAGAACAGACCGCCCAGGACCAGAAAAGTCAGGCCGATGTCCGGCAGCCGCGCCGCCAGCTGCTTGGATGCAAACACCACCAGCCACCCCATCAGCAGATAGAGGCCAATTGACCAAACCTTGGTGCCGCTGCCCTGAGTACACAGTTTCAGCACGGTTCCGATAAGCGCAAGCCCCCAGATAATGCCAAAAACCGTCCAGCCGACAGGACCACGCATATTCACCAGCATAAACGGCGTATAAGTACCGGCAATAAGATAATAAATTGAAATATGGTCAAACTTTTTAAGCTTAAGCTTAATCTCGGGGTTGGGGATAGCATGGTAAAGCGTCGATGCCGTATATAAGACAACCATCGAAACCCCGAAGATTGCCGTTGACACGACCACCCAGACATTGCCGTCTTGCGCGGCAAGCGTCACCAGCACAATCAGTCCTGCGATGCTCAGAGCAATGCCGATTCCGTGAATCAGGCTGCTCCAGATTTCTTCCTGAATGGTGTAGGGACGCTTTACGGCTTCCATTTGTTTCTCCCAAACTTAATTTTTAATTCTGCGCACATTGGGCAGTTTCAGAAAAATCTGCTGCATTTTTTTCAGATATTGAATATCCGGCAACTGCGGATTGACTTTAGAAATCAGATATTTAAAGAAAACCGGTTTCAGATACGGCAGCCGCGAAGTTTTTTTGACAAACTTCCAATAAGCGGACAAGGCGCGTGCATAAAGCATTTTTCGAATATCGGCCGGTAGCTGCGGATTGTCCAGAAGCATATAACAATAAGCCATAAAGCGGTCATTGTCGAGCTGCACTTTGTTGCCCGAGAAATTGCCCAGTTCTTGGGGAACCAGCACGACGTTGTCATGGATTTTGACAATTCCCCGCGCATGAAGAGCCGCTCTCAGCGGAATAGATTCGTCCTGAATGAAAACGCGTTCGTCGGCGCCGCCTGCTTTTTGCAGAACTTCGGTTCTGATCAGCTGTCCCATGCGGGTAAAGCGTCCGGTCAGCACCGTGCGCAGCGCATCTTTGTCAAAGTCGTAGGTAAAATTGTCGTTCATAAACTCATGTTCAAGCTCTGTCGGCTCCTTGCCGGTTTTGGTAAAAGTGCCGTAAACCATATCCGCAGACAGTTCTTCGGCCAGCTGAACCATTTTTTGCGTTGAATCAAGCGGAAAAATATCGTCGGAATCAAGCATGCGGGTATATTTTCCTTCCGCCGCCGCAATTCCTTGGTTAATGCGGACGCTGATTCCGCGGTTTTCGGTATTGGCAAAAATTTTGACGTTTTTTATTCCCTTTGTCATTTCGCGGATAATTTCAACCGACTTATCGGTCGAAACGTCGTCGACAAAAATATATTCGGGATTTTTTAAACCTGTCTGATTAAGCAGCGCCCGAATAACCGAAGGCAGATAATATTCCTTGTTGTAAACCGTCATGACAAAGCTGACGTCAATTTCGTTTTCCATTTTTAAGCCTCTATTCCAAAACAGTCCAATATCTGAAGTGTAGACTTAAATAAACGGAAAGACAACCTTCTTTTTAGAGTTTGTCAATGACATCTGCCGCACAGATAAAGCCCTTTTGACGACGGCGTCGGATAGAGCAGGGCATCCTCGGGAAGTTCGATTTCCGAAATGATGCGGCCGCCGCGCAGCTTCAGTTCACCAACCGACAGTTTGCCCTTGGCCGCTTTTTTGAGCAAATCCCGGTTCATCAGCACCACGGCGTTGCGGTTCAGCGGCCTGATCTCGTCAAATTTTCCCGCATCGGTCAAAAATGAATAAATATAGTCGAACCGGCGCCTGTCTTCTTCAATTTTTTCTTCCTTGTAAACAAACAGCGGCTTGTTGTTCCTGGCGTTCATGTTCATTTCGTCCACCTGTCCGTTGTATATGAAATGCGACGTTTCGGAATTGACGATTTTAACCTCGGCGCCGATTTCCTTTTTAAACTCGCGCATCAGGGCGCTTTCAGCCGTTTCCCCTTTGGCAACCCGGCTTTCCACCGTGCCGAAGGGAAGCCGCAGCCGGCCGTTTTCGTCTTGTTGCCATTGTTCCGGATTCTTAACCAGAAAAAGATATTTGTCCTTGTTTTTTACAATACCGGACACAAAAAGACTTCTTTCGTCTTCTTTACTGCTAACCATTTTCATCTCCATAAATTTTTAAAAGAAAGGGTCATAGGCCCATTGCAGCAGGGCCTGTCGCTGCCGGGGACGGCAGTTTAAATCGCCGATATAACAGTTTTTTTCAATTTGGGCCTTATGGCGCCGAAAACTCTTCCAGCGGTTGATTTGAATCGCGTCGACTTTGGGCAGGCGGCGGCCGTAATAGTAACGACAGTACCACTGAAACCACCCGCGCGGGTCAGGTTCCAGTATCCAGCCCCGGCGCCGCCATTCGCTCAGCGGCAGCCTTGACCTGACGTGAAAAAAGTTTTGGTTTGCATCGGCCTTTTTCGGAGAAAGATGGGCGTTCTCAAACCAAAACGCCGGAAACTCATTGCGGCAGTCGTTGAGATACTTGCCTTCAAAGACGCCCATGTTCAACATTTCAACAGGCGTCAGCTCCGGTTTGAAATCGGGCGCAAAATTTTCACCCGCCGGTTCGACCAGATGATACTGATAATCATGCTGCATCTTGTCGTCGACAAAAACAATAAAATTGGACAGCGGCGGCCGGTTCTCGGTCCCCCGGTAAAATTCATGCCTCATCGAATCTTTCTCCTTATTGTGTCCAATATATAAGTTTTCGCGCACAAAAAAACAGCACCCGCAAAAGAGTGCTGTCCTAATTATCTAACGGCCGCTTAAACTATTCTTTTAACGCTTCCGCACTCAATTCCGCTTCAAGCGCTGCCGTAGCGTCCGCCTCGCTGCTCAGGTCGATAAACTGGTCCTCTTCGTCCTCGGGCAGATTCTCCGGAATGCTGCCTTCCGTTTCGGAAACGGGAACTTCCGCACTGCCGGCCGCGGCGGGAATTTCACTCTCAACAGTTGCCGTTTCCTGCATAATCAACGGTGCAGGGGTTTCGGCGGCAGCCTGCGGCTGTTTCTGCGTTTCGCCGGCAGGCGGCAGTTCAACCCAGCTTTCTTCGACGGCCGGTTCGGGCGCCTGCGGAATTTCCGGCGCTGCCGGCGGCTCAATGTTCAGCAGCGATTGCGGACCATCCTGTTTTTCTGTCGCTGCCACACCCTCAATTTCTTCGTTTCCGGCAGCAAGCGGCAATGTCGCGCTCTCCGGCGCCTGTTCTTTCAGTTCTGCCGGTTGGGTAAAATCTTCCAGAACCTTTTCTTCGCTTTTTTCTTCAACAACGGGATTTTGTTCCTGCTGCGCTTCTGCTTCCGCCGATGGCCGAACTGGCGTTTCTCCGGCTTTTCCTGCTTCCTGTTTTATGTCGGAAAGCTTGGGCAGGGCATCGCGCTCTTTCAGTTGTTCTTCGCTCATCAGCTTGCTTTTGTCAACGTTGGTGTCAATGCATTTAAGCAGCCAAACGTCATAAATAGGGTGTTCGACGGCATTCAAAGCCGGCGAGGAAGACATCATCCACCCCTTGAAAATGTTAAACTGCATTTTGCCGAACGAACTGTCAGCCACGTCAACAAATGCATAGTTTTCGGGCGTTTCTTCCGGAGGCGTCGTTTTGCAGGCGCGCACCACAATGGAAAAACTGCCGAAAGCCACTTCGCTGTTGACCGGAACGTCAATAACGCTGACGCGCCCGGTAATCTTGTCCATTGCCTGCATCTGCGCCGTGTTGCGCTCGATTTCCGCGGCCGAAGCCTGTGTGGAAAACAGCAGCGAACCAACCGCCGCCGCTGTCCAAAGTTTATTTCTTGTCACCATTGTCTGTCACCATAAAGATAATTTCGCCGACCATGTCTTCCAGAGTCTTAAAGTCTTTGGTGTTTGTCATCGTGTCGCCGTTGGCCAGCAGGGTTGTTTCCTTGCCCGGAAGAATTTTGATAAACTTGTCGCCGACCAGTCCGTCGCTGACAATCGCAGCCACGCTGTCAACCGGCAGTTTGATGTCCGGCGCAATACTCATCTTGACTTCCGCTATATAGTCTTCATTGTCAAGTTTCTGCGCAATTACCGTGCCGACCTTAATGCCGTTGATACGAACGTCGGAACCGACGTTTAATCCGCCGACCTTCAGAAATTTGGCCGTAACTTCATATCCTTTGACCACTTGCAGGTCAGAAACCCTGTACGCAAAATACAGAAAGAACGCCGCTACGACAACAACGACAATACCCATAATGGTTTCTACCGGTTTCTTATTCATCAAACTCTCCTCAAACTTTCCTAACAAAAACTAATTCAAATCAAATTTTTTCCATCTCGTCGATTTTCTTGTCTTCCGCCTTACTGCGGTTGGCTTTGCCGATGCTGATGATACGGTCTACCAGTTCTTCGATGACCATGGCGTCCTGCGTATATGAAAATTCGCCGCCCGGCTGCAGATAATCTTCCGAACCGCCCGGTTCGATTTCGATATATTTGGCTCCCATAATGCCGGAGCTGACAATCGACGCGCTGCTGTCGTCGGGAATGCGAATGCCGTCTTTCAGTTCCATGGTCATAATCGCATTGAAATGTTCGTCGAGTTTGGCGCCGACGACACGGCCGACCGTTATGCCGGCCAGACGAACCTTATCGCCGATCTGCAAGCCGTCGGTACGTCCGAAACGGGCGTTAAGCGCATAATAGTCGCCGCTTTCCGCATGCTCGATTTCTTTCCTCTGCGAGGTAAAGAAAATGGTTCCGGCAATTAGCGCCAAAGCGACATACAGACCGACGCTCAGCGACTTTGCCTCTTCCTTGGTATATTTTTCCTGCACGGGTACAAACTCCAATCTGCAATTTCTATATCTGCATATATAAATAAAGTAAAATAAACATTTTGTCATCAATCATTTTGAAAAATAAAAATAGTTGTTAAAATTTAAAAATTAATTTGCTAGTATAACGGCAGCATAAATTTGAGGAAACGACCAAAACCATGATAGTCGCCAGGAACCTGTCTAAAAGCTTTAACGAAATAAAAGCCGTCGACGATGTCAACTTTTGCATCAAAAAAGGCGAGGTTGTCGCGCTGCTCGGCCCGAACGGCGCCGGCAAAACCACGCTGATGCGCCTGTTGACCGGCTATCTGACGCCCGACGGCGGCGAAACGTCCGTCTACGGCATGAACATTGCCGAAAACAGAGTCGCAGCACTCGGCAAAATCGGCTATGTTCCGGAAAACGCGCCCTTGTATCCTGAAATGACAGTGTTCGAATATCTTCATTTTGCCGCCGCCCTGCGCGGCCTGCGCAAGGACGATCTGCTTATAAATCTGGCGGAAGCGGCCTCGCAGATGAAGCTGGCCGGTGTTTTAAACCAGCGTATAGAAACATTGTCCAAAGGCTTTCGGCACCGGACGGCGGTAGCCGGAGCCCTGATACACAAGCCGCGGATTTTGATTCTCGACGAACCGACCGAAGGTCTTGACCCCAATCAGAAATACGAAATGCGCGCTTTTATCCGCCGTTACGGAGAAAAAAACATCGTCATCGTTTCCACGCACATTATGGAAGAGGTCGAAAACGTCGCTTCACGTATTCTGTTGATGAACCGGGGCAAACTTATCAGCGACACTACGCCGCTGTCTTTGCTTAATTTGTACCCGCGGAAAGACATGGCCGAAGTCTTCCGTTATATGACTTCCGACAAATAGGAGCGCAAATGCCAATGCCGATAGGTTTTAAAACTGTTTTTTACAAAGAATTTGCCGGCTATTTCCGCTGCGGCAACGCCTATATTATCTTAGGCGTTTATGCTTTGCTGTCTTTTGCCGCAACTTTTTATGTCGGCGGCTATTTTACGCTCGACAATACGTCGCTTGCGTCTTTTTTTCTCTATCAGCCGGAAATCCTGACGGTGCTGATACCGGCCGTTACCATGCGCTCCTGGACGGACGAACGCCGGCAGGGAACCGTTGAATACCTTCTGACCCAGCCGGTAGGCTATGCTTCCGCCGTTCTTGCAAAATTCGCCGCCGCCTGGTTGTTCGGGGTTCTTATGCTGTCCGTCAGTCTGCCTTTTTGGCTTTGGACATCGTTTTTAACCCCGCTCGACAATCTCAACATCCTTTCCGCCTATTTGGTCTGCATTCTGATTATCGGCACGTTTTCGGCTCTGGGATGCGCCGTTTCCGCCTTCAACGGCAATACTGTCATCGCCTATATCATTACCATTTTCGTTCTGTGGGGCTTTGCCGGCCTCAACCTCGACTTTCTGATTGCTCCCGCTCAGAACCTCTCGGACGAAATTGCCGTCAGGATTATCCGTTCGCTTAATTTCAATAAGCATTATCAGGATTTCGTCAGCGGGCAGGCGGGGCTGGACAACGTCATTTATTTCATATCGGTCATTGTTCCGGCGTTGTGGCTCAATGTCGTCGCGCTTGAATATAAAAAGAAGTAGGGAAGGCAGCCATGACAAACGTATCCCGCCGTATTACACTGAAAAAGAACTATATTCTGGCGCTTTTTGCCGGTCTTCTTTTCTTGTCTTTCGTTTTTGTCAACATCGGCAGCGGCCTGCTGCTCGGCAGACAGAAATTAGACCTTACCGGCGACGGACGCTACACGCTTTCGGAAGCCAGTCGTCGGATCGTCTCCGAAATAAATTCGCCTTTGTATATCCGTTTTTACCTGTCTTCGGCCGTCAGCCGGGAATATCCCGCCCTTTACCAATATTCGCAGGCGGTTCTCCGCCGGCTTGAAACCTACCGCGACCAAAACCCGGAAATGATACGGATTGAAATCAAAGATCCCGAACCTTACGGCAAAATTGCCGAAGAAGCGCAGAAACAGGGGCTAAAAAGCTTTTTAAGCGCTGATGGCCGTTCCGAACTTTACTTCGGAGCCGTCCTCGGCAATGACAACGGCGACAGCCGTATTATCGAACAGTTTTCACCCGGCCGCGCCGGTTATCTGGAAAACGACATCAGCCGTGCTATCGCCGCCCTTAACAATCCGTTGCGCCCGAAAATCGGCATAACGAGCGACAGCCTGCCGGTTTCGGAAAAACATTACGGTGGCCGCCGTCACGAATGGGCCTTTTTGCGCCTGCTGCGCAGCGAATACGACGTTGTCGGCATTTCGCCGCAGACGGCGGAAATTCCGTATGACGTCGAAACACTGATTTTAATAAATCCGCACCGGCTTTCTCCCTTGTTTGCCTACGCTCTCGACCAGTATTTGCTTCGCGGCGGCAGAATCATCCTCTTTGCCGATGTTTATTCCGAAACGGAAGCGGAAATTTATGGCACGGCTTCCGAAAACAGCGGCCAAATCAACAGTCTGCTCAAAAACTGGGGCGTTTCGGTCAACTTTGCCAAAGTCATCGGCGACAGAAGCCTCGGCGAAAATCTCGTCAGCGGTTCCGAAAGCGGCGAAAAGCTCAGCAACCTCCCGACATGGTTGAATCTTAACGGTTCAGCCATAAATACGCGGCTTCCCTTTACCGAAAACATTGTTTCCGTCCGGCTCCGCAGCGCCGGCAGCATAGATTTGCACCAGGTCGAGAATGTCAAAGCCTCGCCATTATTTGCCACGACGGAAAAGGGCGGGCGTATCGATGCCGAAACCGTAAGGCTTCATAACCGACAGGCCGTTTCGGAACAATTTGCCGAAGAGGGGAAACGCTTCCTCGCGGCCGTTCTGTTGGAAGGAAAAGCGGATTCCGCCTCTCTGCGCAATCCGCTTGACGGCACCGGATTTGAAAAGGAAATGCTGCCTTTTCTGCCGACGTCGATTAAAGACGGAAAACTGCTGGTCGTTGCCGATTCCGACATGCTTGCCGATTCTTTGTGGGTAAACGGGCAGGCCGGCGGTAATGAAGGGGTTTACGATTTGGTTCCGTACGCGCAAAACGGAGAATTTATTTTGCGCGCCGTCGACTATATGACCGGTGCGGAAACGAACGCAGCCCTCGGAAGCAAAAGCCTCAACCCCGAACGGAAAAGCATTTCTGCCGAAATTTATCAACAGAAGCTTCAGCCTTATCTGGCGGAATATGAACAGAACAAACGGCTTTTGGGCGAAAAGGAAAAATTCGCCGAAATTTGGAACGAAGCGGTGCAAAATGACGATGCCGGCGTAAACATGGCCGTTATCCGTAAACAGGAACAGAACCGGAAAGAAATAAGAGAACTTCAGAAAAAGCTGAAACAAACCGAATATCTGGTCAGAAAGGAAACGACAGCTTGGATTAACACGATAATCTGGCTGAACATGGCGCTCATACCGGGATGCGTTCTGTTTATTGTCTGGCTGTTCCGTTTCTTCGCTGTCAGACGGCAGCGCCGCATGGTACGGGAGGTTATAAATGAATACAAGATTTCTTAAACAGGCTTTTGTTCTGTTGCTTTGCTCGCTGTTCTTTGCCGGAACGGCCCTGTGGCTTGTGTCTGTCAAAGAACCTCGCAGCTACGGCGGTGAACCGGTTTTTGCCAAAACGCTGCAAAATCTGGACAACCTCGGCCGCCTCACAATCGAAACGCCGAAGACGGTTGTTAATCTGCAGTTGGAAGACAACCTGTGGCGGGTCATGGAAATCGGCAATTATTACGCCGGTTATCGGCAGATAAACAACCTGTTTAACGATTTTGCCGATGCACGGATATATCGCCGCCGAGGTCCGGCAACCGATGCCGACGAAAAGAAATTTGGTCTGGACGACAATGCTTTTCGCGTCATTACTCGTGACGCAGGCGGACAGATTCTCAATTCCGTTCTGATTGGCAAAGCCGCTGCCGACAATTTATATCATTTTGCCCGTATAGAAGGCGAAAAAGACGTTTTTCTCATTACCGGAAACTTCAGCTTTCCAAAAACTGCCGTCTCCTGGCTGCAACAACCGCTGCTTTCCCTGTCGCCCGCCGATATCCGCAGCCTCAAAATCGGCCAAGAAACAGCCGTTCGCTCTGACATTATCGTACCGTTCAAGATTAAAGGAAAGCAAGCGGTTCCGGATATCAGCCGTTATTTGAATGCCCTCGGTTTTGTTGCCGCCTATGACGTCCGGCGCAGTGCCGATTTTGACCGTTTGCAGTTTTCAGCCCCCAAAAGCCTGACCGTCACAACCTTTGACGGACTTGTCGTAACCATTGAAGTTTACGGCCGAACCGGCGAAGAATATTGGGCATCGCTTAAATTTTCAACCACAACCCTACCAACCACGGCCGTTAATGATTATATCAAAAGCAGTGCCTTCCTGTACGAGGACTGGTATTTCAGACTTGCCCCCGATGTCGGAAGGATTTTGTTCAATGCTTTTATATAATAATGACGGATTAAATGGAACAGGAAAGGTTTCTGCTCAAAATATCGACCAATCTGTTTATCGTTTCGGATTATGAAGGCGCCGTCAGCTACGCCAGTCCGAAAGCGGTTTTGCTGTTTGGCTTTTCCGACATAAAGGACGCCCGGCTGTCGTCTTGTCTCAGCCGGGAAAACTGGCAGGAACTCCGCCGGCACATCAGCGACGTTCTGTTGACCAAAATTCCCGGATATTTTACGCTGCGTCACCAAAACCGCTTTTTCAACGTCTATATTTACAGCCATAACGGCAAGGCGGCCCAATGCTGGGAAGACATTACCGAGCGCCGGCAGCTTTCCCGGTCCCTGCACCGGACCTCCGAGCGGCTCGAATTTGCCGAAAAAACGACAGGCCTTGGCTATTGGGAACTGGACATTAAGGCCAGAAAACTGTATTGGTCGGCTCAAATGTATCGGCTGTTTGGCTTAGATGCCCGCAGCGTCTCGCACAAGCGCAACATCATACGCGACCGCATCTTGCCCGAAGATTATCCTTTGTATCATCAGAAACTTCATGAACTGGTTCATTCAGGCAAACCGGTTGACGGTATTCTCCGACTGCGCCGCAGCGACGATGCCGTCATCTATTGCACATTCAAAGCCGCCATGCTCAGAGAAGGAGAACGGAACAAGATCGCCGGCACTTTCCAGGACATAACCAAGCTGATTGAAATGCAGAAAGATTTAGAGAAAGCCAGACGCAGTGCCGAAGCGTCCGATCGCTCAAAATCCTATTTTCTGGCACAGGCCAGTCACGATCTGCGCCAACCGATGCAGGCTCTGCGCATATTCATCTCAACACTGGAAGAAGAACCTCTCGACAATCGGCAGAAAGAGCTTCTTGGCAAAATTTCCGCCTCTGCGGATAATCTAAACAATCTTCTGGACAACCTGCTGGATATTTCAAAACTTGATTCCGAAGGATTCGAAGCCTGTCTCGGCAATTTTGACATTTCAGACCTTCTGAAAAACATCTTTTTTGAATTTCACGAAATTGCGCGTTCACGCGGCATTCATTTTCATACGTCACTCTGCCACTACACTGTCAGCAGCGACGCTCTGCTGGTTGAGCGCGTTATCCGCAACCTGCTCAGCAATGCTTTTAAATATACCCGCAACAAAGTTCTGCTGGGCTGCAAAAGGGAAAACGACCGCATCAGAGTTCTGGTTATGGATAACGGCGAGGGAATAACGGCGGAAGAAAAAGAACGCATTTTCGATGAATTCTATCAAAGCCGCAACATCAACGACAACAGTCGCAGCGGTGCCGGTTTAGGCTTGTCTATCGTCCGCCGTATATCAGATATCCTCGGTCTTGATATATCGGTTGACAGCCGCCCGGGCAGAGGCAGCAGTTTCAGTTTTCTTCTTCCTCTTGAAAAAGGTACTTAAAAAGCCCCGTTTCGGGGCTTTTGCATTTAATCGGGATCATTATGATATGCGCTTATAATTTTATTAACATCTTCCAACTGTTCTTCCGTAAGCTGCATCAGACACTGTTCCCGAACAAATGCGTTGCTGACGCCTTTTCCTTGTGCGGCAAACTCAAGAAGACTGCAATAATTATTACGATAGACCAGCCAGGCGTTGTAAGTGTCGCGGACACGCCCCTTAAACATGCCGTTACCCTTATTCCATGAACTGTAGGCTTTATCATTAGCTATCCGGGTATAAACTTTCTGGACTTCAGCTAATAAGCGGGCTGATTCCTGCTTTAGACATATGGCATGATCATCATCACTCAACATATTGTCAACTTTAGTCTTTGCAAGATTTTTAACACAATCATCATACGGCGTGGCACTGACGGCTGCCGCCCCCAAAAAACATCCAGCCCCAACCAGTAAAACAGCAGCCCTTTTAATCATCGGAACATTCCTTTCCTAAAAACTTTACATTGCCGTTATTTTATGCGAACTTGTAAAAAAGTCAACGACGTTTATTTATATAAGAAGCGGGAAGAGAGGTTAAAATGGATAATGTGTCAAGCATCGCCGAATTGTTAGCCATCAGCTGGACTTATGTCAGTAAACTGCTCAGCTTTGTAAATATACGCAACGAAGGTTATGCAATTATCAAACGCCGATGGGGAAAACCCGTAAAAGTATATGACTTGTCCGAAAGATGGTGTTGGAAATGGCCGATTGCCGAAAAATTCGATATCGTTGATATTCGCAAGCAGGTAATTTATCTGAATGCACATTCGGTCAAAAATGATGACGGAAGCAAAAACATCATACCGTTCAACACGACCATTGACGCCCAATGCGAATTTCGCATTGTCAATCCGAATGTCATATATAAAATTTCCGATGATATTGTCAAAACCGAAAACAATTATACGACCATAGAAAGCTACGTTGACAATACCGTTCATATCCTCATTTCCAGAATCATTCGTCAAAACGGCCTGTCCAACATAACCAACGCCAATATTCAGGAAATGATGGACAGGGAACTGGCGCGTTTCAACCGCGGACACCCGCAGGGATTTGAAAAAGGCTTCGACTTCAGGATAAGCCATGCTATTTTGATTGAAAACATCGTTATTGTTTCATTCGACAACAACATATCGCTTCGGCAGACAGAATAAACAGCCATAAAAAAAACGACCTTTCGTCTGCACGAAAAGCCGTTTCTGCTATGGTAGGCGCGTGGGGGTTCGAACCCCAGACCCACTGATTAAGAGTCAGTTGCTCTACCAACTGAGCTACGCACCCATAATCATCAATCAAAACGGAATATAAACCGCAAAAATTTTAATTGCAACAGTTTTTTTATATCTGACAAAGTTTTTTTCACATAATTTCCTTATTGACACGCCACATGCAAAGTATTAGCTTATTTTCTGCTTAAATATAGATTATGGTCGTTTTTATTATTTTAAATCGCAATCACTGTTTTATTCCGTTTATTTATCTATGTCACCTGATGTAGTTATAAGTGGTTGCAGCATTCGGTTTAATAATAAGACGGCCAGTGCCATTTTTCAGTTTATTCGTCTGTGAAGATGAAGAAGATTGAGTTTAAATGATTTAATTGTTAGGGAATGTAAATTCCATAAAAGAAGCTATCTGTGAAGACGGCTTCTTTTGCCTGAATGTTGTTAAATCGAAATATCGGGAAGAGGTCTGTCGGAAACTGTAAACGCAGATGTTTACGCAAAGCCCGGCATCACAGCTTCCCGACCAATACGAAAAAGGTGTCAGTGTTTTGTTTTTCCGAACAAAAACAATCGGCACCTTTTTTGCTTTTTAAAAACCTCGCACTTAATTCTTTACAAAATCATATTTTGCTATAAAGCTATATATATCTTACAACAAACAAAAGGACTGGCACAATGAAGAAAAGATATATCTTTCTTTCCGTTTTGGTTTTAATCGTCGTCGGCGTTTATTTCTTTGCGCCGTCACTGGAATCAATTGTTCAGAAAGTCGTTCACAAATACGGCAGCGAAATTACCGGCACCGATGTTAATCTTAAAGGTTTCCGGCTCGGACTGACCACCGGCGAAGGACGCATCAGCGAAATTACCGTAGGAAATCCCCGGGATTACAGCACCAAAAATTTGTTTGAGCTCGGTGAAATCTATGTCAAGGTAGACATCAAAAGCCTGACCTCCGACACGATTGTCATTGAAAACGTTGAAGTAAGCAAACCGGTCATCAATTATGAAATGCTTTCTTTAACCAGAAACAACATTTCCGACATTCAGAACAATATCAAGAAGAACACGGCCAAAACAGCCCAAAAAGAAACTGCGGAAACTGAAAAAGCCAAGGCTTCGTCCGCATCGGCAGAGGCCGGTAAAAAGGTCATCATCAAAAAGCTGACGGTCAAAGACGGCGAAATCAACGCCGTAGCGGTCAAGGACAACTCCGTTTCGGTCAAACTTCCGACAATTACCATGACAAACATCGGCGGCAGCAAAAAAGGCGAGCCGGTTTCCGTAACCATCTCCAAAGTCATCGGAAAAATTCTCAACACGGCTTCCAGTACGGTTGTCAGCAGCAAAATTTCCGATTTGAAAGGCGTAGCGCAAAAAAATCTTGAGGACATCGCCGGCGGCGTCAAAGACCGTGTCAAATCCATCGGCATTTTCGGTAAATAAGCCGTTTTGCTAAAAAAGCCGTCAAATGACGGCTTTTTTATTTCAGGTAGTTTTCCAGAATTCCCGGCGTCAGCAGCTGCGGCAAAATTACATAATTGCCGCCTTCGCCGTTATAATAAACATATAACGGAATGGAATTGCGGCCGTAATAGGCCAATGACTGGGCTATTTCCGCGCTTCGGCTGGTCCAGTCCGCTTTAAAAGCCTGAATTTTTCCGGTCCGAACCAAACGTTCAAATTCTTTAGACTGCAAAGCAATCTTCTCGTTGGCCAGACAGGTAATGCACCACTTTGCGGTAAAGTCGATAAAGACTTTTTCGCCGGAAGCAACCGCCTGCGCAACAATATCGCGGTTATACGTCCGCCACAAGACTTCCCGAACTTTTTCCCCGCGATTAGCTTCTATCTGGCTGAAAAGTACCCAAAACAGCCACATAATGGTCAGAAAAACCGGAATTGCAAAGATTTTTTTCAAAATGTCCATCCACTTTCCCGGCTTGGGAAGAAAACGATGTATGAACTTCGGAAACAGTCCGGCCAAAGCAAAGGGCAGGGCATAACCGACGCTCAGAGCCAGAAAAACCGGATAATAAACGTAAATCGGCTTGGCTAACGTATAACCGATGGCTATTCCCATAAACGGCCCGGTGCAGGGGCTGGCTATAAGCACGGCAAAAAAACCGGTCATAAACGCGTTTATCTTCTGCCTTCTGAAAGAAATTCGCCCTACGCGGCCGGCAAAAGGATTGCGCAGACTGACAATGTCCAGCAGCATAAGGAAAATTATCGTAAAGATAACAATCATAACGCCGACAAAAACCGGCGACTGCAGTTGAAATCCCCAGCCGATTTGCTCGCCGGTGGAACGCAGCCAGACCAGTATTGTGGCAATCAGAAAAAACGAAGATACGACACCCAGAAAATAAAGAAGGGATTCAACCCGCGCCTTATATTTGTTATACGGGCTTTGCGCCAGCGAAATAACCTTAATCGTCAAAATCGGAAAAATGCACGGCATCAGATTCAAAATAAGCCCGCCGGCAAAAGCCATCAGCATTATCAGCCAAAGCCCTCTGGTATCATAATCGATCGGTTCATAAATATCCAGATTTTTCCCCGCTTCCAAGGTCAGTTCATAGCCTGTGTCGCCGTCGGCATACTCCAGCAGCAAAACGCCGGACAGTTCGTCAAAATCGCCGTTTTCAAGCGGAATTTCCAGCGAAAGACGGCCGTTTCCGTCATAACCGGCCGTTTGTTCGGCCGTATTGACGATAATGTCCTTCTGATGCGGAATAAAAAGTATTTTCTTCACGTTTTCGGCAAAATCGAAACCGCGGCTGTCAATGTTTATCAATAGCCTGTTTCCGTCTTTGACTTCATAAAGGGCCTTCCAGTCGGGACGATGCGAAAAACGCGGTTTTGCCGCTGCTGCTTCGGCAGCCCATTCCTGTGAAATCTCCGTCAACCGGTTGGTTACCGGCAGCATAAAATTAAGCTTAACCGTTTCGGGAACACAAACGTCTTTGCAGGCCAGCCACGAAACGACTGCCGAGAAATATTTCCGGCTTCCTTCAGGCAGACTTTCCGGCTGCGGTTTTATTTTTGTACGCAAATAAGCCACGTCGCCGTAACCGTATTGTACCAAACCGTCAAACATAAACTTCTGAGGTCGGCTCAAAACCGGCTCTTCGACAACATATCCCTCCGGAAGCTGCCATTTTACCTGCGTCGAAAGCCCGGCATCGCCCGGATTGCTCCAGTAAGTATGCCAGTCGTCATGCATCTGCAGACGGATAAGCACGTCAATATCCTGCGTCGGATTCACTTTTTCACTGCTGGTTATGACCGAGGCGGTAACTTTGTCGGTTTCATTTTCCGCAGTCGCGGCAACCGCTTCCGAAAAGAACAGAAAAACCGCCAGAAACAGTGCCGGACTCAAGCTTCCCTTAGCCATTGTTGTTTTTCTTTTTCGCTTTCAGCGCTATGACAAAATTGTAATAAGCGGCGGCAATCACGCTCAGAGCCTTAACCAGGCTCAAAACGCCGAGGATAATGGCAATCGGCATAAACCAGCCCGGAACGATACACAGAACGACCAGAGCCGTAAAGGTTTCAAATCCCTGAGCAAAGCCTCCGAGATAAAAGGGCGATTGATTCAGATTCAGCTTTTCGGCAGAGTTGTTCTTATAGGCGACAACCGCATAAGCCAGCAGGGCACAGGAAGAAGCCGCAAAGGCAAACAGCAGGAAACCGGCGGCAACGGCGTTGTCATACGGATTGGCAAGCGCAAAGCCGAAAATAACCCCTGCATAGAAAATATAATCCAGGGCAGCGTCAAGAAAAATGCCGAAGTCTGTCACTTCCGAATGGCGGGCAATTGCACCGTCAAGAGCGTCAAAAGCCCTGTTGACGAGAATGCAGAACAATGCGTAGCCATACATTTCCATTGCCAGAAAATTAATGGCAAAAATGCCGATGACAAATCCCGAAACCGAAACCAGATTTGCGGAAATGCCGCTCCGGCTGAAGTTTTTTCCCGCCAAGTCGAAAAATCTGCAAATAAAACCGTAAATTTTCTTGAAAAAACCGGCAATCTGGGCAGACATCTCCTTGATTCTCAGTTCTTCAAGCTTATCTCCGATACGAAGATTGTTTTTTATTGATTTAATTTTATCCAGCATATTATAATTACCTTTCGAAAAATTGACGGATACGTTTAAATATAAACACAAAATTTATTTAAAGTAAAACAGCTTCGGCAACAGGGTGTAAAACATATATGAGAATTCTTCGCTACTTTTCAATATTCTTCGTCCTCGGTTACGCCGCCTGGTATTTTTATGCGGGCGACAAACCGTATCAGAGTATCAGCGGACAGACGATGGGAACCTATTACAACGTTAAAATACGCACGCGGAAAGAAGACAACATGCTGCCGCAGAAAATCAGACAGCGTCTTGACGAACTGAATCGGGAAATGTCCGTTTTCGATTCTGAGTCGGAAATCAGCCGGCTGAACAACGCCAAAGCCGGCGAGTGGATAGATCTTTCGCCCGAAATGTCAAAAGTCATGAAAGATTCGGCCAAAATCTGGCGCCTCAGCGGCGGCGCCTTTGACCCGACCGTCGGCAGACTTGTCGACCTGTGGGGATTCGGGGCTTCAGTGCCAAAAAAAGCGCCTTCGGAAGCAGAAATTAAAGAAGTGCTGAAATATACCGGCTTTGACAAGCTGAAATTTGCCGACGGCTATTCTCGCGTAAAAAAGAGCAACGACAACATTTACATCAATCTTTCCGCCATTGCCAAAGGCTACGGCGTCGACCGCATCGCCAAGCTTCTGGAAGACGAAGGCTACACGGATTTCGTCGTTGAAATCGGCGGCGAGGTCGTTGCCCGCGGCAGCCGCTCCGAAGAGGAAAAAGGCTGGAAAATCGGTGTTGTAAAGCCCGCCGAAACGCCGGAAACCGCATTTGTTGCCGACTTGAGAAACGCGGCGGTCGCCACCTCGGGCGACTATCGCAACTACTATTACAAAGACGGCAAAAAATATTCGCATACCATTTCGCCCAAAAGCGGTTATCCGGTCGAGCACAATCTGGCTTCGGTTACCGTCTTCGACGACAACTGCATGGATGCCGACGCTCTGGCGACCGCTGCCATGTCCATGGGCGAAACGAAGGCGCTGAAATTTGCCGCCGACAACAATCTGGCGCTTGTCATGTTCGTCCGTGAGGAAGACGGCAGCCTTAAAACGCTGGTCTCGGACAAAGCCAGAAAAATATTGGGAGAATAAACCTTGTCAGTCATTGAACATTCGGCAACCGTTACCGCCGTCGACCGCGAAACCGTAACGGTTGAAATTGCTTCCCGGTCGGCCTGTGCGGCCTGCCGCCTGAAAGACGGCTGCGGCATATTCGACTGCCGCCTTCACAGCCTGCAAATATATTCGCCGACCCCTGAACGCTATCAGCCCGGTCAGACCGTTATGGTCACCATAGCCGAGAACCGGGGCTGGGCGGCCGTACTTTTCGCCTATGTTCTGCCATTGATGCTGGTTTTGTCGACACTTGCCGTTACCTGGATATTTACCGCCGACGAAACTGCCGCCGCAATATACAGCCTGACGATTCTCATCCCGTACTATCTGGTTCTGGCGCTGTTTCGTAAAAGCTTCGCCCGCCGTTTCAGCTTCGAAATCAGAGATTGAAGCGCTTTATTTTGGGTGTAAGCGACAGATTTTGCTTTGTTTACATAAAAAATGTGTTATTTTTTGAGCATTATGGTGTAACGGAGAAAACTCTTTTTATGTCAGCTTTAATCATTTCCAATGTTTTGATCTTGGGCGGCACCGCTTTGGCGGCCGCCATTGTCCTTTATGTCGTTTCGCAGAAGTTCCGGGTAGAGGAAAACCCTAAAATTTCCGAAATCGAAGCCTTGCTGCCCGGCGCCAACTGCGGTGCTTGCGGCAAAGCAGGCTGCCATGCCTTTGCCGTTGCCTGTGCCAACAGCAGCGCAGATCAGTTTAAAGAGCTGTTCTGCACGGCCGGCGGACAGGAGGTTATGGATAAAGTCGCCGCAGAGCTCGGTTACGTCGCCGAGGCAAGAGAACCGACCGTCGCTGTTCTCAAATGCAACGGAACCTGCCAAAACGCGCCGGACAAAGTTGTCTATACCGGCATGAAAAGCTGCAGAATGGCCGCCCGCGTTTCCGTCGGCCGCAGCGGCTGTCCCAACGGCTGTCTTCGTTTCGGAGACTGTGTCCGGGCATGCCCGTTCGGCGCCATCCGCCTGGACGAAACCACAGGAATTCCGGTCGTCGACGAAAACAAATGCACGTCTTGCGGTGCCTGTGTGCGCACTTGCCCCCGCGGCCTGTATGAAATCCGCCCTAAAGGCAAAAACGGCGTCCGCGTTTACGTCGCCTGCAGCAATACGCAAAAGGGGGCTCTGGCCCGCAAAAACTGCAAAGCGGCCTGTATTGCCTGCATGAAATGCGCCAAAATCTGTCCGGATGTCCGGATCGAAAACAATCTTTCCTATATTCCGCCGGCCGTTTCAGCTGACGAGTTCGGTACACGGCTGGTCGAAGCCTGTCCGACCGGCGCCATCATCCGCACCGGCGGCAAAACATCAACCGAGGCAGAAAATGAGCAATAAAAAAACTTTTACCATCGGCGGCATTCACCCCGATAAACACAAAATTACCGCGGACAGGCCGATTGAAGACGCCGGACTGCCCGAAACCGTCTACATCCCGGTCAAACAGCATATCGGCAGCCCGGCAAAGATTCTGGTAGCCAAAGGCGACAAAGTGTGGGTCGGCACGCTGTTGGCCGATGCCGACGGCATTGTCTCCGCCGACGTTCATTCCTCCGTTTCCGGCGAAGTCCTGAAAGTGGAGGAAATAGAAGGCGAATTCGGCTATTTGGAACAAATGATAACCATCAGGGTCGAAGGCGACGAATGGGAACCTTCCATAGACCGCACACCCGGCGTCGTTCGCGAAATCGGCGCTTCTCCTGAAGAAATTATAGCCAAAATCCGCGAAGCCGGCATTGTCGGCATGGGCGGAGCAGGGTATCCGACCCCGATTAAAACCGCCGTTCCCGCCGACAAAAAGGTCGACTGTCTGATTGTCAACGGTATTGAGTGTGAACCGTACCTGACCGCCGATGATCGGCTGATGGTTGAAAAAGCCGAACAGATTATCGTCGGCGCCAAAATACTTAACAAGGCTCTGGGCATTCAAAACGCAATCATCACCGTTGACGAAAACAAACCGGCTGCAATCGAAGCTTTACGCAAAATTACCCGTTCTTACGTCGGCGTTAACGTCCAGGTTATGAAAACCAAATATCCGCAAGGCGCCGAAAAACAACTGATTGAAGCCGTTACGGGCAGGGAGGTGCCTTCGGGAAAACTGCCGGCCGATGTCGGCTGCATCGTCCAGAATGTCGGCACGGTCAATGCCGTTTACGAGGCGGTTCAGAAAAACAAGCCGTTGTTTGAGCGCGTTGTTACCGTCAGCGGCGACGCTGCCGAAACGCCTTCCAATTTTATGGTTCGCATCGGTACTCCTGCATCGTTCCTCATCAGCAAAGTGCACGGCAATCCGGCCGAAATCGGCAAAATCATTTTCGGCGGCCCAATGATGGGCACTTCCGCCGTCAATATCAACGCCCCGATAACCAAGCTCAGTTCCGGCATTCTGCTGTTTAAGGACGACATTTCGTTCAAACCGGAAGAAACGGTCTGTATTCGCTGCGGCAAATGTGTCGAGGCCTGTCCGGTCGGCCTTATGCCTTTTGCCATTGCCTCGCAGGTTCGTGACGGAGACTATCATGAAATGAAGAAGCTTCATGTTCTGGACTGTATCGAATGCGGTTCCTGCGCTTATATATGTCCGGCGCGCATCCCGCTTTTGGATTATTGCAAACTCGGCAAATATGAACTGAAAAAATCAAAATAAGGCTTGTGACTATGCTCAAAATATCTACCGCTCCGCACATCAATTCTCCGCAGGATACCCGCAGCATCATGCTTGACGTCATCATCGCGCTGTTGCCGGCTTTGGCCGCGGCCTTGCTCATTTTCGGACTGGGCGCGCTGATTGTCGTGCTTACCGCCGTCGCCGGCTGTGTCGCCTTTGAATATCTAACCTGCCGTTATGTCCTGAAAATCGCTCCGACCACAGGCAACCTGTCCGCTGTCGTTACCGGCCTGCTTTTGGCTTTTAATCTGCCGTCAAACATGCCGGTCTGGATGACGCTCGTCGGTTGTTTCGTCGCTGTCGTCATTGCCAAAATGGCTTTTGGCGGTTTGGGCAAAAACGTCTTCAATCCGGCGCTCGTCGGCCGTGTCTTTTTGTTCATTTCCTTTCCGGTGCAGATGACCAGCTGGCCGAAACCGGATTTTCTGAATTTTTTGAACGCTGACGTCGAAACGGGGGCAACGACGCTCGGTATCCTCAAACATATTGACGCCGAAAGTTCGGCAACCAAACTGACCGGCAGCTTGTCAGAGCTTCCCGACTACTGGCAGATGTTTGTCGGCTATACCGGCGGCTGCATTGGCGAAGTTTCGGCACTGGCGCTGCTTCTCGGTTTTGCCTGGCTGCTCTGGCGGCGAATCATTACCTGGCACATTCCTTTTTACTATGTTGCAACAGTCTTCATCTTTACAAGTATTATATGGCTGCATACCGGCAACATTCAGGTCGAACCGATAACCCAGCTGCTTTCCGGCGGACTGCTGCTCGGCGCAATTTTTATGGCAACCGATTATGTTACGACTCCGATGAGCCGCAAAGGACAGATCGTCTTTGCCGTCGGCTGCGGCATTCTGACCGTCATTATCCGCCGCTGGAGCGCTTATCCCGAAGGCGTTTCTTTCGCCATCCTGATTATGAACGCTTTTGTTCCACTGATAGACTACTTTACCGTTCCGCGCGTTTTTGGCACAGGGAGAAAATAAATGGCAGAAAAACAGCCTCTTAAATCAAACCTTTTCAACATGACCGCAGCTTTGGTCATCGTCTGCACGCTGTCTGCCCTGATATTGGCCTACGTCCACCGCAAAACCGAGGCGCCGATTAAGGCAGTCAAAGATAACCTTGAAGTCCGCGCCATTGCCGAAATCGTCCCCGAAGGGTTCGACAACAATCCTTTTGCGGAAAGAACCCACATTGCCACCTCGGATAACAAACGCCTGACGATGTATCCGGTTCGCCGTGACGGCAAAATCGTCGCTCTGGCCATCAAATCTTACACCAACCGGGGTTTTGGCGGCAAAATGGAGATAATGGTCGGTTTCACGCTGGACGGCAGCATCAGCGGCTACAAGCTCATCGACCACAAGGAAACGCCCGGACTTGGAACCAAAGTCGCCGACGAAGCTTTCGCCGGCCAATTTAAAGGCCTGAATCCGAACAAGGTCGATTTCCGGGTCAAAAAAGACGGCGGCGACATCGACGCCGTAACCGCGGCAACCATCAGTTCCCGCGCAGTCATTGACGCCATTCAGCGCGCTTACGACGCATACACAACTTTTTCAGCAGGAATTTAATCATGAGTTCGCAAAGTGTTCAAAATCTGACCCGCGGCATTATCCGTGAAAATCCGACCTTTGTAATGCTTCTCGGCATGTGTCCGACGCTGGGCGTTACCACCTCTGCCGGCAACGGCCTCGGCATGGGGCTGGCAACGTTGTTTGTGCTGATTCTTTCCAATTCGGCCATTTCTCTGGTCAAAAACCTCATTCCTGCCATGGTGCGCATTCCGTGCTATATTGTCATCATCGCCTCATTTGTAACCGTGGTTGACCTGCTGATGGCCGCATATCTGCCGGAACTCCACGCGCAGCTGGGCATATTCATACCCCTGATTGTCGTCAACTGTATTATTCTCGGCCGCGCCGAAGCCTTTGCCGCCAAAAACAGTCTGTTTCAGTCCGTTCTTGACGCTGTCGGCATGGGACTTGGGTTCACGCTCGGCCTGACGTCGCTCGGCATTGTTCGCGAAGTCCTTGGCTCCTATTCCGTTTTCGGCTGGAGTTTTGCCGGCGAGGGGGCTTATCCGCTGCTGCTGTTCATCATGCCGCCCGGCGCCTTCATCGCCTTGGCCGGACTGATTATCGTCTTCAACAAACTGCGGGGAGTAAAATAAATGAGCTATCTGATGATTTTTATCGCCGCCATTTTTGTAAACAATATCGTCCTGTCACAGTTTTTGGGCATTTGTCCGTTTCTCGGCGTATCGAAGAAAATATCCACAGCGCTCGGCATGGGTTTTGCGGTCATGTTTGTCATGACGCTGTCGGCAATCGTTACTTTCCTGATATATTACAAGCTGTTGGTTCCCAATAACCTGACCTTCATGATAACCGTCGTTTTCATTCTGGTCATTGCTTCGCTGGTGCAGATGGTCGAAATCATTCTTAAAAAGGTTTCGCCGCCGCTGTATCAGGCTTTGGGCATTTTTCTGCCGCTGATAACGACCAACTGCGCCGTCCTGGGCGTCGCCATTCTGGCTATTCAGAAAAATTTCGGACTGCTGTCCTCTGTCTGCTACGGACTGGCCAACGCCATGGGATTTACATTGGCCATTGTTCTGTTTGCCGGCTTGCGGGAAAGAATGTCGCGCACCAGGCTTCCCGCCGCGGTTAAAGGCGCTCCCATAGCCCTGCTGACCGCAGGCCTGCTGTCCATGGCTTTTATGGGGTTTGCCGGCATTGGCCACTGATTAAAAAAAAGGGTTCCGGTCATAAATGAACGGAACCCCTTTTTTTAGACATTGTTAAGCCACTTCTCAACATAGCGGCGCTTAATCGGCAGACTGTTCTCCATCAGCGGATATACCTGTTTGTTGCTGTCCAGAATCATGGCATGCCCCTTGTCAGCCTTAATCCGGTTCAAAACCGCCCGGTTGCCGGCAAACATGTGGCGGAGAATCCCTTTTTCGACAATGCAGTCGTCAAAAACATACTGCGTCCCGATACCGGAAATTTCCATTGTTCCGTCCGCATAATATACCAGCGAATAAGAAACAAAACCCTGAAACCCGGACGGGTTCAGCCGAATATCGGACAAAACCCTTGACAACACGGTATAATCATAACGGTCGGAGTCTGCGCAAATCGGCTTAAACACAGGTTCGGACAACAGCCATTCTTTCTTTGAACCATAACCGGGCGCCTTTTTTCCCGAAGCCAGTCTCTGGCAAACCGCGTCATCAAGAATAATGTTTTCTTCTTCATTGACCGCCAGCATTTTCTTAATCCTGTGATTATACACAAAATGGTCAAAACCAAGCTGCTCAATCTCATCGAACCAGTTCAGCAGATAAGGGTGTTTCGCCCCGAAGACCTTACGTCCGCTTTCGGTATCATAAAGACGGCCGAACGCATAGATTACCGGAACGTCAAGCATGTTCGGCGAACGCCCGAACCGGTCATAATTCATCTGACGGTTATATACGATATACATACCGTTTTCCCGATACATACGCGCAACAGCTTCCTTAAAAGTTTTCTGTTGCAAAGATCTGTTCAATCCGTCGTTTTCTTCAACCGAATACAACGGAACCGTAATAATACTCTGTGCCATATACTTATTGATTTTAAGTGAATAATAGATTTTTATCTGTCTTCACTTCAATCACTTTTTGACGAAAAAATCAAGATTTTTTAAGCATATCGGAAATTTTTCGGATAATTTCTTCAAACATTTCGTAAGTCAGCACCCCGGTATTAATGTTGTAACGCGAAGTATGATAGGAATTGACCATCAGCAGATTGTGCTTTTCCAACCGGTGCACCGCGCCGTGAGCAAATTTGAAAGCGGCCTTTTTGTAACCCAGCACGCCCAAAACCGCGCTATGCGCCACACTGCCCAGCGTCAGCACAATCTTCAGGTTTTTCATGTCGCCGATTTCCTCAGTCAGAAACTTTCCGCAGGCATGCACCTCGTCGCCGGTTACCTTGTTCTGCGGCGGCACACAGCGAACCGAATTGGTAACCCTCACGTTTTGCAGTTCGAAACCGTCGTCTTTTCTTTTGCCGTAGTTTCCGGTGGCAAAACCGTATTTTTTCAAAATCGGATACAGCACGTCGCCGGCATAATCGTTGGTAAAGGGGCGGGCTGTCTGGTTGGCTCCGTTAAGCCCCGGAGCCAGCCCAACAATCAGCACCTCGGCCTCTATCGGTCCGAACGGCGGAACCGGACCGTTGTAATACGTCGGAAACTTAGCCATGTTTCCCTTGCGAAACTCGACCAGACGCGGGCATTGCGCGCAGTCTTTCGGCGGGCAGACAAAAACCATACAATCATCTCCTTTAAACTTTTTTATATAATCTATCAGATTATTTGCAGCTTGCACTCTTTAAATGCCTTTTTTCACGACTATATTCACAAACAGAAAATATTATAGCCTGTTTTTATAATATTTCCGGCTGCAGTTTTAGAGCGTCAAACCGGTTTAGAATTGCAGAATATATTCAAACTTAATTTATAAATGGAGTTTACAATATGAAGAAAACATTACTTTTAGCAGGCGTTGCATGTCTTTTCTCTTTTGGCGCAAATGCTGCAGATTACAGCCTGAGCGAACTCAGACCTTATGTTGGTTTGGATTATGTCTACACTGACGCCAACATCAAAAAAGAAACCCGCATCAAAACCGACTACAATTCCGGAGCCATCAACGCCGGTATCAGATTTTATGACTACCTTGGCCTGGAAGCCTTTTTCCAGCAGTCCGGCGAAAGAAAATCAATGAAAGGCACGCTGGATCAGACCAAGTCTGAATTTTACGCCTACGGTTTGGACTTGTACGGCTATATGCCCATCGGCTGCGACGGTTTCAATCTCGTCGGCTCTCTGGGTATCGCCAACTACAACGTCAAGCTGAAATACCGCGGCCATCAGGGCAGCGACGACAAGCAGAGACTCGGCTATCGTGCCGGTGCCGGTATTCAGTATGACTTCAACGACAACATTTCTGCCCGTGTAATGTACAGATACACTCAGCTGGGCATGAAAGAAGTCAAAAACCTCAACGAAGTTACCGCAGGTCTCAGATATTCTTTCTAACGGCTTTCATTTCGGCTGACCGCTTCGGACAAAATTCCGGAGCGGTTTTTTTGTTGACTGTCCGCAACGAAAACAGTAGCTTGAAGACAGGAGAAAACAGCATGAAAAACCTGTCGAACTACATCGAAACCATTGGTTCTCTTAAAGAAGGCGACAACTCCGCCGCCGCACGGGGTTTCGATACCGCCTTTCTGGCTTGGCTGTGCGCACCCGAAAACCTCGACCGCGGCAAAATACTGAACTTCGCATTGTTTTCAGCTGTCAGAACCGCCGCCGGCAAACTGTCCGCAGCCGCAGGAAACCGAAGCCTCGACAACATTTGCCGCACCGATGCTCCGGAAGCCGGTTTTGTCCGTTTTATCAGGCAGGAAGAAAACTCAAACGCTTATCCCGAAGCTTCGCCTTACATCGACAAACACGGCAAAGAAATTTTCCGCATTCTCAAAGACATCCGCAACCTTAAGCGCAGCGGCTGGCTGTCCTGCGGCGTTTCGCACCCTGAATCCGTTGCCGAACACAGTTTTTCGCTGGCTTTGTCCGTATTGCTGCTTACGCCGGAAAACCTAAACAGGGACAAAAGTGTCGCCATGGCATTGCTCCATGACCTTCAGGAAATTCATACCGGCGACTTCATGCCGCATGACAACATCAGTCCGGAAGAGAAGGGGCGTTTGGAACTGAATGCCGCCAAAAAGATTGCAAAAGCACTGCACAAACCGGAAATATCGGAACTGTTTGTGGAATATGAAAAGAGCGTTACGCCGGAAAGCCGACTGGTCAAAGACCTCGACCGTCTGGACGCCGTTCTGCTCGCCGCCTATTATGACCGGCACCGCCGCGCGCCGTATTTGCTCTTGCCCGAATTTTTGTCCTATGCCGAAAAAAAATACCTCGGCGGCTATGGCTGCAACATTGTCAAGGACATATACAACCGACTCAAAAACGAAAATGGCAGCCGGACTTGTGCAAATCGCGAATAGGCGTTGCCGCTTTCGGCCTTTTCTGCTATTAACGAAAAAAAAAGAACCTTTCGGAGAAAACATCATGAAGAAAAACACCGCCCTTTATATTCTGGCCGTTGTCATCTGCCTGCTGCTGGCGGCCTTTGTCTTTCATATTCCGGCACTCAAACACCTTTTCCACAGTCTTCACGGCATGTTGCAAAGTCCATATATTCTGGTTTCGGCAGCTGTCTGCGCATTTCTGTTCATAAATGTCAAAAACTACTGGCTGATTATTGCCGGCTGCGGCGTTGCGGCGGCTCTGATAATCCAGTTTGCCGTCATCGGACACGGAGCAGGGCTGTACACCATAGCCGTCCGCGCTCTGGCTTTTGTTGCCGTCGTCTATCTGCTGAATCTGGTTAAGGTTATTTTCGCCAAATAAACAACCGCCGTTTGTCTCACGCACAACACGGACGTATTTATAAAAGACGTTCGGTATTTTCTTCTTTACATTTCCGCATTCAAAAGATAAGCTGACTGCAGACGTGAAAACAACGCGTCCAGGGCGTCAGAAACCCTTTTAAATCCAGTCGTTAGCATAACGACTTAAAATTTTATGCCGACTTCTTATGTCTATATTGGACGGATGTCGGCTGAATAAGGCTTTGTGCCAAATAGGCCGAGCCGTCTTGGATTTATACGGTTTCTGAACATCCGCCCGCTTTTCTAAAAGCGGGTTTGTTTTAACTGAAATTAAGGATGTTCTGAAATGAAAAAAATTGCGATAGCGGCCGCTTTAAGCGCAGCGCTTTCGGCCTGCACCTCATTAACCTATCAGGAAAGAAACACTTTGCGCAGCCTTCAGGCTCAGGGAATAACCGTTGACAAGCCGCTCGGCGGCTGGGAATCTCCGGCCAGTCCGGCAGGAGCGGGACTGTTGAATATTTTGCCTGGCTTCGGCAACTTTTATCTGGCTTCCGGCAACGGCGGCGACAGCAATCATTATCTTTATGGTTTTCTGAATCTGCTGACCTGGCCGATTTCCGTCGTCTGGGGCATTCCGGAAGCTGCCGTGGACGCCAATCGCATAAACGAACGCGAACTGATTTACTATTACACCTTTAATCCGGCCGGGCAGGAAGCGCTCCGGGCCAAAGGTTATGAAATTACGGCCTCGGGACGTCTGGCTGCCGTTCCGACAACAGGGAAAAACAGATAAATACTTAAACCGGGCTTTGTCCCGGTTTTTTTTACATTTGTTTCCGGTTAAACGGAACAAGCGTTCAGGACGAAGAGAAGCTATAAAATATCACATAAAATAATTTTGCTCGTTCTCAGCCGCCATATTTTTGGCAATATATTGATTTTACAAAAGAATCGCAAACAAGATACCGTTTTATTACGTCACGGCGCTCCAACACTGTCCGCCGTTGCGCATTACACAAATTGCAGCAACAATTTTCTTTGCAGCGATTAACTTTTGACAAAACGTATAACTCTTTGAAAAGGCAGAAATAATGAGAGGGAACACGCCTCTTGATAAACATACATTTGTCGCATAATATATATTATGCCTAATTTAATGTTATATTTTAGAGGGGTGCGCCGAACGCTCAGAGCGAGCTGAATAAAATTATTCGATAAATTCTACGCCATTGTCGTCAAAATCATCAGTCAATGAATTTCGAAATAAACTTTACCAGAAACCATGGGCTGCAAAGAAAAAAGATAATCACGGCCGCCGTCAGCAGACCTAAAATGTCAATTGCAATCTTCAGACATGTCCCGGCAATACTGTGCCGACTGTTATTTTCCGTTATGACCAATTTGTCAGTTGCTGCCATAGCAAACCTTTCATCACGTTAATATCACCGCCGGCTTGCAGATAAAAATAAACACCGGCAATCACAATTGCCAAAATCGTCAGCAAAGGCCAGCTCAGACGCAGCATATTTTTGCTTTCGCCGATTTCAGGAAGCTTCTGCTTATAATAAACGCCCTTTCTGCCGGCATGAACAAAATTTCCGTTCGGTCCGGCACTAAAACGCAACCCTTTGACGCCCAGCGACAATCCGATGCCCGACCTGGAAAAATTAACCCGCAAAGGTCCGAAATTAAATCCTTTTCTTACATAAAATCCCATTATTAATGTCCTTAAATCAAATGGATGCACTTATCAGCTTCCGCGTATATTCTTCCTGCGGATTGTCAAAAATCTGCTCCCGGCTGCCGACTTCCACAAATTTCCCGTCTTTCATGACGGCAATCCGGTCCGACATCGCCCGAACCGCCTTCATGTCATGCGAAATAAAAATATAACTAAGCATATTTTTTTGCTGAATTTTTTGCAGCAAATCAATAAGTTGTGCCTGAATTGTAACATCAAGTGCCGAAGTCGGCTCGTCAAGAACCAAAACCTGCGGCTCCAACACCAAAGCCCGGGCAATCGCAATCCGCTGCCGTTGCCCGCCCGAAAACTCATGCGGATATTTGTTCAAAACGTCCGCCCCCAGGCCAACTTCGGACAACACTTTGATTACTCTTTCTTTTTTATCTTTTTTTGACAGCCCGGAATAATGAACCTCCAACCCCTCGGCTACAATCTGCTCAATGTTCATTCTCGGATTCAAAGAATTGTACGGATCCTGAAAAACAATTTGTATTGTTTTTCTAAAACTTTTACTTCCTCTTTTAATTGGTTGTTTTTCAATGTTATATAAGCAAAAACATCCCGATGACTTTATCAGATTTACAACAGCCAGTCCCAAAGTTGTCTTACCCGAGCCGGACTCGCCGACAATTCCCAGCGTTTCACCTCGCCGCAATTCAAAACTTACCCGGTCAACCGCTTTGATTTCCTGTCTCACACTGCCCCAAAAACTTTTCTTAACCGGAAAACTCACCTCGGCATTTTCAACCGAAAGCACAACACCGCTAGAGACATTATTATGTAATTTCAAACATGAATGAGCGCCAATTAATTTTTTAGTATAATCGGCTTCAGGATTTTCAAAGATTTTGACACTGTCGCCCTGCTCTACAATCCGCCCGTCCTTCATTACGGCAATCCGATCGGCAATTTTGCGGACAATACGCAAATCATGGCTGATGAAAATAATTGCCATATCCATTTTTTTTCGCAAATCCATAAGCAAATCAATAATTTGCGCCTGAATCGTCACGTCAAGCGCTGTTGTCGGCTCATCGGCAATCAGAATTTTCGGATGATTGGCTATCGCCATGGCAATCATAACCCTTTGGCGCTGCCCTCCGGAAAGCTCAAACGGATAAGCTTTCATTCTCGCCCGGGCATTCTTTATACCGGTCATCTTCAACAATCGCAAAACTTCTTTTTTCGCTTCTTTTTCAGAAAGTTGTCCATGCAACCTTAATGTTTCGCCAATCTGTTTTTCAATTGTATGCAGCGGATTCAGCGACGACATCGGTTCCTGAAAAACAAAGGCGATTTCGTTGCCTCTGACCCGGCACAGTTCCTCTTCCGGCGCTCCGATAAGTTCCCTGCCCGCAAACCGAACAGAACTTCCCGGCATGTGATACGCTTTCGGATACGGCAGCAGCCCCAAAATTGACAACGCTGTTACCGACTTGCCGGATCCCGACTCTCCGACCACACCCAGTACCTCGCCGGCCTCCAGAGCAAACGATACGTCATCAACCGCTGTATTGTCTTTTTCTCCGTCGGCACCGCGAAAACCGACACCGAGATGACTAACTTCCAAAAGAGCCATTACTTGCTTTTCCTTGCATCAAAAGCGTCTCGCACACCCTCGCCTATAAAAATCAGCAAAGTCAGCAGACTGGACAAAACAATAAAAATCGTTATGCCTATCCACGGCGCCTGCAGATTATCCTTTCCCTGTCGAACCAAATCGCCCAGGCTTGGATAATCCTGCGACAATCCCAGCCCCAGAAAATCAAGCGCCGTCAGAGCCACAATCGCTTCCGACAGAATAAACGGCACAAACGTAACCGTCGTAACCACGGCATTGGGCAGAATATGCCGGAAGATAATCCGCCCGTTTCCTACCCCCAAAGCCTTGGCCGCTTTTACATATTCCAGATTTCTGGCGCGCAGAAACTCCGCCCGCACCATTCCGGTCAGCGATGTCCAGGAAAAAAACATCAAAATAATCAGCAGGTTCCAGAACGTCGGGACGAAAATACTGGCGACAATAATCAAAATAAACAACTGCGGAAGCGATTCCCATATTTCCATAAACCGCTGCATAAAAATATCGGTTTTGCCGCCAAAATACCCCTGCACCGCACCGGCGGAAATGCCGATAAGCGAAGAAACCATTGTCAGCAGAAAAGCAAAAACCACCGACAGCCGGATTCCGTACAATATCCGCGCCAGAATGTCCCTGCCCTCATCGTCGGTTCCCAGCCAGTGGCGGCTGCTCGGCGGTGCCGGTGTCGGCGTGGTCAGGTCATAGTCGACCGTGTTGAAGGAAAACGGCACCGGCGGCATAATCATCCAGCCGTTCTTCTCAATATTCTGCCGAACAAATTCGTCGCGATAATCCGCCGGCGTCGGAAAATCGCCGCCGAATTCCTGTTCCGTATATTCGGCAAAAACCGGAAAATACAGCTTTCCGTCATACTTCAGCAACAGCGGCCTGTCGTTGGCTATCAACTCGGCAAGAAGCGTCAACGCAAAGACTGCAACAAAAGCAACCAATGCGGTCAAGGCCCTCCGGTTTGCGGCAAAAGCCCTTATCCGCCGCTGAGCCAGAGGCGAAAACCTTCGCATAATCCATGATTTCAATCCGCTTTTCAAAAAATATTACCCTTTTTCCGGTTCCGCTTTTTCATCGTCTTCGGAGATTGTCTTTCCGAACGGCGCAGCAATATCCGAACCGTCGCCGGCACTTGTCATATCAGATTCAATCATCTTCTCCTGCAAAGATTCAACGTCGTCTTCCGGATTTTCCGAAACCGGCGCCTGCATAACCGGAGCTTCGCCGATACTGCGCTCCGGCGGCTGTCCGGCACTGATTTCATCCGGCTCGCGCGAGGCGTCCAACTCGTCCAAAGCTTTTTCAGCCTGTTCTTCCGGTGTTGGCAAAGGAACAATCCCTATGGAACCTTTCGGCATCTTGTTAACCTTGTTCCAAAGCTTATGCCAGTCTGTAAAATGTCTGATGGCGTCTTGAGCCGCTTTTTGCGTAATTTTATAACGCCCCAACATACCCTTAAGCTCTTTTTTGGCACCGGAATGCAGTTCCAGACCGTTCATTTCGGAACATTTTCCCCGTTTGAACAGATATTGGTTAAGAATATCTGCGGCCATACAAACTTCCTCTCCGACCGCAAACTGCTTTTTCAGCGGATCGCGGATAGCCATTGTGACCAGTTTTTTATTCTTAAAATCGGGAATAAACTGGCGTTCGGTCACGTTTTTAAGGTCGTCGGCGCCGCTCAGCCCCTGAATGACAACGACAGATTTGTCCAGCACACCCGATTTTTTCAGATAATCCATAAATTGTTCAAGCTTGCCGAACAGACAGGCCGTCTGATCCAGGTAGGCGGTTCTTTTGTTGTAAAGGTTTTTATTGATAATCCAGGGCAGACTTTCCATATCCAGCCATTGCGAAATCGGCTTAATCTGACAGAATTCGTTATAAACGAACATGTCGGACGGCATATCCGCCATAATAAAATAAGCCTGATTTCCTCTGTCTTTGACAATATCCTTTCCTGCGGTTTCAAGCATTTTCGGCGCATCAACCACATACAGGTTGTCAAACTTCTGACCAACCATGGGCAGATTGTCCGGACGGGTTACCGCCTTCAACGCCGTATAAAGAGGCTCCATGTCATTAAAGACGCCCATACTCTCCAACCATTGAATTACCAGCAGTTTGGTGCGTTCCAAAGCCGAAAGTTTCATATCATCAAAACTGATCGGGCTGTTGACTTTTTCCACGCAGCGGTCGGCGTTGCGGACGCCGTTTTTGGCGCACATGTCCATTCCGCGCGACTTATAGGCCGAAATTTTGTACTTGGCCTTTCTGAAAACGTCAAAGAGCTGGTTTTCGTTCAGGTAGATATATTCATCATTAATGTTCTTGAAACTCCAGTAACCGTCCATTGAAACCGTTGACGCAATAAAGCTGTCTTCCTTGTCTTTGGAAAGGTTGTTAAAGCTTCTGATCATGTTTTTAAACGGATCGTCAGCTGTCACAAAGGCGTTCGGGTACAGTGTAAAATCGTTTTTGGCAAAGAAGCCGAGCATAATATTCTGAACGTTTTCAACCTTTTTGGCATCAGCGTTTGCTTCTTTCATATCTTCCAGATAACTCACGGCCGCCGCGTTCGGCAGCATGATGTATATAAACTTCTTGCCGCGTTCCGCTTTCGAAAAGGAATTGTCATAAACCGTCTTGAACTCATTGTGGTTCTCACGGTTAAAATATTCGTCAGCCAGAATGCCTGCAAACACCACAATCAGAATACCGGTAAAATAGGCAATGTTCTTTTTGTCCGACATTGCCAGAAAAATAAAACTCAGCACGGCCGCGGCACCGGACGCCACGATATCCGAATTGGTCATGAAATTCATGGCCGTTTCATTGCCCAGATACGGCGCAGTCATATAGGCCAGAAAAGAGAACTTGTCAAACAGGGCAAACTGATTAAGGCTTATATATACAAAAAAACCAACCGCAGCCGCCGTTATAACGTTTTGCAGAAACGAAGAAAACGAGATCAGAAACATCAGCGCCAGCGACACGCCGAAAATTGCCGCCAGGACAAAAAACGTTTCATAACTCATCGAAAAACCGGAAGAAAACACCGTAAAATTACCTGCGCTGGCAAACAGCAAAAAGTTAATGCTCAGCAGCAACGCAACAACCATTCCCTTTACCAGCCAGTCAAACAGGTATACCGTCAGGTCGCGTCTTGGACGGCTGCGGCGAAACCTTTTTTGCGTACGGCTGCGAATAGAAGTCGGCGCCGGTTCGTCTACAATAATGTCTTCCATTTTTGCAATCCTTAAAACTTTGTTCCAGATTTATAGGCTAATCTAAGCATATTTTTTTTGACATTTAAAGCAGAAAAACCCCGGACTTGCATAAGTCCGGGGCCTTTCCGCAACCTTGAAAAAGATTATCTTGAATAGTATTCGATAACCAGATTGGGTTCCATAACGGCGCCATAAGGAACGTCGTCGAATTTCGGAACAAAGGTATATTTGGCAGTCAGCTTCTTATTGTCGACTTCAATATAGCCCGGAACATCGCGAACCGTAGATTCAACAGCGGCAATGACAATCGGCAGCTGCTTCGACTTCTCGCGAACTTCGATAACGTCGCCGGCCTTAACCATATAAGAAGGAATGTTAACCTTTTTGCCGTTGACCAGAATATGGCCATGGTTTACAAACTGACGGGCGGCAAAAATGGTAGAAACAAACTTGGCTTTGTAAACCAGATTGTCCAAACGGGATTCCAGAATACCGATGAGGTTTTCGGCAGAGTCGCCGCCTCTTCTGACCGCTTCGACATAATATTTGTGGAACTGTTTCTCGGAAACGTTGCCGTAATAGGTTTTCAGCTTCTGTTTGGCATGCAGCTGTTCACCGTAGTCGGTCTGTTTTTTTCTTCTCTGTCCATGCTGCCCCGGAGCATATTCTCTTCTGTTCAGCGGACTTTTCGGATCGCCCCAGATGTTGCTCAGATAACGGCGAGCCGGTTTTTTCTTTGCAGAAACGATACTTTTCATAAAATTTTCCTTTTTTTAAATTACGTTATTGTCCCGGTAGTTTTGGTTCTTAAACGCCAAACGGGGAATTTTTACCCTCATTCCCGGAAGTATGCGCAATTTATCGCAAATAATTAATAATTTCAAGCAAAATTTTGCAAATAAATATAGATTTTTTCAGATTACGGAATACAATATGCTCCTCGGAACAAAAAGGTAACGAAGATGTCTTATGATTTAATGTTTCAACAGGCGTTGGCGCTGCACGAACAGGGACGGTTTGACGAAGCCGAAAACCTGTATCGGCAAATTCTTGAAACCGCGCCCCAAAATCCGGACGTTCTCAACCTTCTCGGTCTGGTTGCTCAGGCCAAAGGCATCCATAACGAAGCCGTCGAACTGTTTTACAAAGCCGTCTGCAAAGCACCGACGCATACGCCTTTCTATTTCAACCTCGCGCTCTCGCTCGACTTGTGGGGCAAACCTCACGAAGCCCTCGACAATTATCGCAAAGCGCTGAAAATTGACCCCGGAATTAAGGAAGCATGGAACAACATCGGTACTCTTTGCCAAAAGCTGGGCCAAGCTGCCGAAGCCGAAACAGCTTACCGCCGGGCTGCCGCTCTGGATAGCGAATACGCGGAACCTCGGGTAAATCTGGCCCGTATGAACAACGACCTGTCCGAACTGAAAGCTCTGGCCAAACGTTTTCCGCATGACGCTCTCAGTCTCTATTTTCTGGCAGACGAGCATTACCGCACCGGCGAATATGACCAGGCCGCCGAATATGCAGCCCAAGCCGCAGCCAATGCACCGACCGATGCGGAAATTAAAATATTGTCCGGACTTATCTGTCAGGCACAGGGAAATACGGCCGAAGCCCGCATCTGTTTTCAAAAAGCGCTGGCGCTCGATCCGCGTTCGGTTCCGGCCTTGGTTAATCTGGCAAATCTTGAAACCGCCGCCGGCGAATATGAAACGGCCGAAAAACATTATAAAAGGGCATTGGAACTGTCGCCGCAAAACCTTGACGCACACATAAACTATGCAGACATGCTCTACCGGCAGAAACGACTGCCCGAAGCGCTGGAAGAATATCGCACCGCCGTCGTCATTGATCCCGGAATCCCCGAAATCAGCAACAACCTGGGCGTCATTCTTAAGGATATCGGCGAATATGAAGAAGCTTTGGGGCTGTTTTTCAATGCGTTCAACCAGCGGCCTGAAACCGGAGAATTTTCGGTCAACATTGCCGAAACACTGACTCTTCTGCACGGACAGGAACCCGAAACAGCCGTCAAAATTGCGCAGAACTGGCGCCGGCAGGCTCCGGACAACGCCTTTGCCGTCCATGTCTGCGCTGCATTGCAGGGAAAACCGGAAAATGAAAATAATCAAATTTATGCTGAAAAGCTTTTTGACAATTTTGCTGATAATTACGAGCAGGTTCTCCAAAAGCTTGATTATGGCGTTGTCCGAAGCCTTAGAAACTTTACGGGACCTGTTGAAGGCACCCTTGTGGATCTTGGCTGCGGCACGGGGCTTGCTGGCCTGGCTTATCAGGCCGCTGGCACCCGGCTTGTCGGCGTGGATATCTCCGAAAAAATGCTCGCCCAAGCCCGCAAAAAAGGAATCTACAAAGAACTGATTAAAGCCGACATTGTTTCCTGGCTGCGGGAAAAACCGCAGGCTGACGCTTTTGTCGCTGCCGACGTTTTCAACTATATCGGCAGACTGGAATCCGTTATTGGTACCATAGCGCCCGTAAAACTCGCTTTTTCGACCGAAGACGACCATTCCGTCGACACATGCAGACTGACCCCGTCCGGCCGTTTTGCCCACAATCCGAAATATGTCGAAAAACTTTTGCAAAAAGCCGGTTATCGCCGAATTGAACGACAATCGTCCGTTCTCCGTACCGAAAACGGACAACCTGTGAAAGGAACCTTATGGAAAACCTGGTAATTGAACTTTTGCCGGCCGATTACGAGGCAATTGCCGAACTCTGGGAAACCTCGGTTAGAGCAACGCACCATTTTCTCAAGCCGGAAGAAATCGGCTTCTACAAACCTTACCTGGTAAAATACGCCCTGCCCGCCTGCAGACTTTACGGCATCAAAACAAACGAGGGCAAACTATGCGCCTTTATCGGCCTTTCCGATGACAAAATCGAAATGCTGTTCGTCAGCCCGAAATTTTTCAAAAACGGCTGTGGCCGACGGCTGGTTGACTTTGCTGAACAGAAGAAAAACATAAAAAAGGTCGACGTCAACGAAGAAAACCCGCAGGCGCTGGCCTTTTATCTTCATATGGGCTTCAACATTGCCGGCCGCAGCGAAGTGGACGGCAACGGCAAGCCCCACCCGCTCCTTTTCCTGCAAAAGGACTGATTTTTATCCCCGTCGCAACGAATAACTCTTTTCTTTTAGAATTCGGAAAGCTATAAATAAGATATTATATAACCTGTCGGAGAACCGCCATGAATACCCTTAAACAACAACTTCCCTTCATCAAAAAAGCTTTCGTTTTTCTGCTCGGCAGCTGGATTTTCGCTTACGGAACCGCTTCCGTTGTTACCATTTTCTGGCTCGAATCATTCCAAAACATCAGTGTGGAAGGCATTCGCAGCTATTTTCAGGATCCGTTCCCGAGCATTTTCGTTTCGGCACTCAAAATGTACGTCGTCGTCTATATCCTGTTTTATACATTGCCCGACAAAATTCAAAACGCCAAATTCTGGCTGCGCGGCATTTATTTTCTGCTGTTTTATGTCTTTTGTTGCCTGACTTATTTTTGGATATAAGACGCAAGCCCTCGCAAGAGGGCTTTTTTAACGCGCGGAAACTTTTCTCAGCCTTTCGAAAACTTCCGTTTCGCGCAATCCCGGATTCAAAGCGGCAAAATCAACCGCCCGATACCCGAAGCGGGTTCTTAACAACGGATTAGCTCCCTTATCCAGCAACAGACTTACCACTTCCGGATTGGGATTCAGTTTTGCCGCAAAAATCAGCGGCGTCGCATAATCTGCGTTCCCGGCATTGATTCCCGCCCCATAACGCAGCAACAAAGCGATAATTTCCGGATTTCGGTTGCTTCCCGCCGCTTCGTTCAAAATCGTATTGGCATTATTGCCTCGCGCGTGCACATTGGCGCCGGCCGCCAAAAGCATACGGCTGACCTCAATGTTTTCGTTTAGCCGTACGGCATAAAACAAGGCCGTTCCGCCTCGCGAATCCCTGGCATTGACATTCGCGCCGTAAGCCAGCAGCAGCCTGACAAATTCCGGATTGCGCTGGGTCGCGGCAAACATCAGCGCCGTCCGGCGGCGATTGTCCGTTGCATTCGGCGCCACCCCCATAGACAGCAGCTTTTTGAGGCAATAAACGTTTCCGTGGCGGTTGGACGCGGCATACATCAACGGCGTCATTCCGCCATACGTTTTGAAGTTCGGATCCCCGCCCTTCGCCAGCAAAGCGTCGACCACTTCGCGCCCGTTCTCATTGAGACACGCCGAACTTAACAAAGTCATGTCTCCGGCAAACGGCTTGTTTATTTCAAATTCACGGGTCGTTATCAGACGGTCAACCTCCCCCGCCGGCGCCATTGCCACCAAATCGGGCGAAATCTGGGCCGCTGCCGGCCATACGACAATACAAAAAAGAAAAATCGTTGCAAAAACGGCTCTTTTCATAAAATCCTCCGGATTTTATCTAATCATTTTCGGACATAAAAAAAACCCCGCGATGCTCAGCATCACGGGGATACGAAATGACAAGATTTTCAGTCTCCGTATTCGAAAACGAAATCGGCACGGGACACCGTTTTTTGATAAACAAGCCCCAACGTCCCCTGCGATTCATAAATCTGATACGCCAAAACACAGTCGCCCAGCATCATCCTGAAAGCGTAAGTTCGGCCAAAAATAAGCGGAGACAAATCCTTTTGCGCAAAACAAAGCAGCCGGGTATAACCCTGAACCAGAGAAATCATCTCCGGTACCGGAACATATTTCTTTTTTTCCGGTTTTTTCCCGTCATACAACAATCCGCCGATGCACTTCTGCTCTTTGTCAAAAACCGGCGTCAGTATCGTATCAACCGATACTTCTTCTGCAAAATCAATTTTTATCGATGTCATATCTCAAAATTTTAAAAGGTAATAAATTCATATCTATACAATCAATCACCTCTAATCTACTACCGTTTCATCTATTGTCAAGTTTTTTGTCTATTTTTTGTGTTTACAGCCGCATGAAAATATGATATAGTTTCCACAATAAAAACGAATTATTGTGGAAACTCAAAATATAATTCTGCGGTAATTCAAGTTATAACCCTAAAAATTTATCATTATGGATTTAAAAGAAAAAAAACAGAAATTAGCCGAAATCAAAGAAGAATTTGAATACGGCATGTTCCCAAACGGCAAAGTAGAAAACATCGGCACCATATTTTTTCTGTATTATACCGGTGCCTGCGTTTTGAGAGACGTTGTTTACTATCGCTCTCTCCACTACGGACTTGAATTTGAAACCTTATGTATGACCAGTTCATACTTTATCGGTTCCAAAACTCACGCTGAAGCGCTTTTCCAGGCTTTTGGCGGCAAAATGTATGCTACCGAATTTTGCGCTCTGGCCGAAAATGCGCGCGAACTTTATGCCTGGGAAGGTCCAAAGCGCCAACAGCAGTGCGAAGAGATTCACCGCCGCGGATTTACCTCCGAACCGTTGGATATTGAAGAGGTCAAAATGGTCCTGTTTTAACCCGGATTGCCGAACAAAATCAAAAACGCCTCTTGTTTAAGAGGCGTTTTTTCTTTTTTACCTGCCTAATTTGCCATATTCTTCAGGTTGGTAATAATCGTCTGAGCCGTTGACTGCGATTCTTCGCTTATCCCCGCCGACTGCAAAGCCAGCTTTTTGATACAGGTATTAACAATTTCGTCAGCCGTAACACTGACCGAACTGCTGAACAAAGTGCCGGCCTGAAACTTGTTGTTAGCCTCACTGACCATGCAGGCGCGCATTTTGGTCTTGGCCGAAGCATTGCTGTCAACCGTGGTATATTTTGACAAATCGGCACAACCGAACAAAACGGCCAGCATAGCCGGTAAAAAAATTTTTTTCATCTCAAGTCCTTTAGTTGGTTTAAAATCACTTCTTTGTATAAAACCAACCAATTAAAAAAGGTTAAATAAAAACGGATTGCCGTAAAATAAAAAGCCGCCCTTTCGGGCGGCTTTTAGTGGCGGAGAGTATAGGAAATTTTCCTACACTCTTCCCTAAAAGCGAACTAACATATTGTAATAAAACAATATTTAATAATTTTTTTAGCTGCAAAATTTAAACAATTCTCACCTTGCTGTCTTACTATACTGCCCAAAATTTTACAATGTCAATAATAATGATTACATTATTTAATCATTTTAGATAAATAAAAATGAATTCATTTTATTTTTGCAATATGAATATCAAATAAAGTAAAATAAATTTATTGTTGATGGTAAAGGGATTTCTACCATCAACTGAAATCCCAATTCATATATGAAACAATAAGTAGATAAGCGCAGTTATTCTCCTTATCCACTATCTATAAAAAAGTACCCCAAATGGTGCTATAAAAATTTATTATCTAAACTATTATTAAGGATTATGAGGAAATGATGAAATTATTTTATACAATTCAACCACATAAAAATTGTTGCTCAAGATTAAAACTCTTAAAAGATTTTCAAACTACACTAAAAAAATATTATAAGAAAACCCTCGGCCCTAGATATTATAAACATAAAGATGAACAACATCCTATGTATATTTACCTTTCAAGTGGTAACAAAGGAGATATAAAGTGTCCTCATCTGCATATAATCATTGAAAAATTTGATGAAAAAGATGTTGGAAGATTTCATTTTCACACTTATAGGACAATGAAGAAAATATATCCCTCAATAACAATTGATGTGCAAGATTTACCAACAGAGCAAGATGAAATAAACGTTCATTTGTATTCTGAAAAACAGAGTGAAAATCTATTTACTCATAAAGATTTATGGAAAACAATTACATCAGTTAATTGATAAATAGTTATAAAATAAGGATGTTTTATGAGCATAAAAGAAATTCAAAAACAATCATTAAAAGATAAAATAAAAAGTCTGATGAATAGAAATAAACAACTGGACACCCAACTAAAACAAACATCATCAGAGCAACAGAAAGAACAAATAGAACAAGAAAAGTCGGCTAATACTAATGAGTTAAGAAAGTCAAGAACTCAAAAATATGAATTAGAACAAGTAAAAGAAGATATTGATTATATTAAAAGAGCCTATCTCCATTTAAGAAAAATAGGCATTATTAAATCGCAATATGAGTATAGCAACCAGTTTCTGAATAGAACTAATCATTACTTTTCAATGATTTTGAGCGAACAACGCCAGCCATCTATTGATAGTATCAATACCCTTGTTCAAAATCTCATTGCTTTAAAAAATATATATGAAGATTACGACAACAAAAATACTCATATTAGACTCTTGGAGAGCCTAATCAGAACTGGCAAACAAATTGTAACCCAAAGATTGTTAAAGTATCTGTAGAGCCGTTAAATGAGTTAAAAAAATTCATTTAAGTAGTGCCTACAGAAGAAGAAATTAGAGCTTTAAATACATTATCATAAAAGTCCTTATCCATCAATTTAATATACTCTAAATAATCATCTGTAAGTTTTTCAAAACTCTCAAAAGATGAATAATCTAACGCAGGAAATGGATTTTCCCAATGGCTACCTATATTCAAGATATCAGCCATATATTCTAAATCATCTCTAGCTTTATCTTTTAAGGATGATTTAAATTTGCCATTAAAACCACTACCTTTAGTGGTTGGATACTTGTTTTCTAAAAACGTTTCCAAAATTCTTCTCATAGTATTTAACATAGACACTGCTATTTCATAACTATAATTACCTGAATTCAAATCTTTCTTATAATTTATAAAATTTTCAATAAGTGTTAGGTATTCACTATTGTATTTTAAAAGATATAAACTTGGAGGAACAATATTTGAATTACTTCCTTTCTTCACTATTTGATATATCTGTTTATCTTCAAGATTATTTTTCTGCCAATGTTTACAAAACTTTCTTTGCTTGTTACCTTTAGCATCAACAATACACTTTCCTGATGCATCCAGTTCATAACATTCAGTTCCTTTTATATTTTTTCTAACTTTTCTAAAGAAATAGAAATTATGGGTTAGCAAAAACATTTGGCATAAACTTGGATTCTTACTAATCTTTGAACTTAAAATCAAATTAAGAATATTAAAGAAATAAGTATTATCTAATGATGAGATTGGATCATCTATTACAATTATACTATCAGCGATTTTTTCTTTAATATATGTAACGAAAAATGCAAAAGAAATAATATTCTTTTCTCCTTCGCTTAAATTAAAAGCATCTTTCCATTCTCCATTTTCCATTCTTAATATTTTATATTGACCTTCTACACCATCTTTTTCAAAGTAAAACTTATTTCTTCCAATAATTGCTTGAATTATACCATTCATTTCTTCTATTGGAGCTTCTGTATTTGCTAACTCTTCAGTTTTTTGTATAAGTTTCTTTGTATTTTTATTAAGAAAACCACTATATTTGTTCATATCTTTCTGATTTTTTTCATAAGTCTCATTATTTTTATCAATTGCAGTTATGAAAGATTGTGCACAATGTAAAGTTATCTTTCCTAAAGCAATGTCCTTATCGCTTTTAATTTTTGTGCTATAAGTTCCATTTTCATTATAAATTTTCTTTAACTCTGCAAAATCATTGCTAACTTTATTTACATAATATATCAAACTATCATAAAGGCTAAAACCATTTAGCAAAATTTCAGAAACAATATTTACCTCAACTCTTTTATCTTTCATTTTTTCTAATAGTCTATTTTTAAGTATCTTTAATAAATCAGATAATTCTTTATAATCGTCCTGTATAAGATTTTTTATTCCATTGAATTTATTCTTGTAAACTTCATAAAATTTATCCGCATCCTCTAATATGATCGGTTTGTTATTAAGCGTATTTTCAATCAACATCAAATATTTATTTAATAAATTCTCTTTTTTTTCAAATTCAGCATCTTTTTCAACCATTTGGTTAATTTTTTCAATGCGATTATGCCAATCTGAACTTTTCAATGGTTGATTACATAATAGGCACTTTTCATCATTTTGTTCATTTTGAAAAGACACACCTATCTTTAGCCAATCAGCAATTTCATCCCTTAAATCTGATAAATTTCTTCTTATAATTTTTTCTTCAAGCAATCGTTTTATACTGTTAATATCTTCTTGGGTTAATGTAAATGAATTTTGATATGAAAAAGTCGGAGAATTTAATTCTTCTTGATTGTAAATATTTTTATTCGTCTCAATATTTTCAGCATCAAGAACTTCCAATGTTTTACCATTTTGAACATCTTGATAAATTTTTTTTAACATTTCCTCTGCAATGTTTATTTTAAATTTAATTTTACTGATATCCAACAAACTTGTTACATTATCTTGGAATTTTTCAAAAATTTTCTTTTTTCCATTAGCAATATTATTTTCTTCTTTTACCAAGTCATCAACTTTTTCTTGAAGAACCTTTTTTCTTCTTTCAAGACTATTCTTATAATTTATTAAATCTTTGGCATTTTTTCCCGCTGAAAAATATGTAATTTTCTTTTTAGACTTTACTGTTTTAAAATCTAAATAATTCTCAATAAATAAATCATTAAATACACAGATTTTATTTTTTAATAGATTATTATCAAATTGTGTTATTTCAACTCCATTATCTAGTACTATCTTAAAATGTTCCTTATAGTTTCCCTCTGAACAAATCTTACCCTCACCAAGAAAATAAAAAAATCTTGATAAAGTGGTTTTTCCGCATCCGTTTAATCCATAAAACAAATTATACTTTTCAAAATTATTTAATTTTGTATCATCCCATACAAAATTTTCAAAAGATGCAAAATCTTTAATCTCTCTAATTGATTTAATAGCAACCATAGCAAATCTCACAGAATATTAGACAAAGTAATTATAATCTATGAAAAACTATAAAGTCCAGAGAAAATACAACCAAGCAACCGTTATTTTACTAACGGTTGCAATTAGTTATAAATTATTTTGATGACTAAACTTTCATATCTTTCATTGCTTCCATCGCAACTCTGATTATTTGAAATAAAAAGTATAGAATGACGGCTGGTATAAACAGCCACATTGGGAGTTTCTTCATTTTATCCTGAATAGTTTCAGGTTGTGCTTCAATTTCTTCTTCACTCATTATAAAACCTCATTTATTAAAAAGAAAATGACCGTGTTCATCATAAACCCGAATTGAACCACCAGATTTGACAGCAACAGTAGACGAGGTGAAACCAACCAACTCACCTGAAATCGTACATAATGTATGATTATTTTCATCATAAACATAGACCACACTATTTTGTTGTTTTGCGAGAGCAATCATTATTTTTCTCCTTTGGTTAGTTAAAAATTTGAATTATTGTTTAATGTTTGAAACCATTCAATTCCCAACATTTTGTAAAGACGTTTTAATCTTCTAATCATTATTCTTTCAGCAAGTGGTGTGAATATTTTTTCTAATTTTAAAAAAGTCCAAGATTTATTATTTTCATAACTTTTAAGGTCTATATATTTGAGTTGCTTTTTACCATCTTTAACTTGAACAACAAAATTATTAAGATTGAAATCATAAAAATATAATTCGTGTTCAATCAATTGATAGGTAAAATAGTAAAATTCACTTGCTAATTCTTTATCAATTTTACCGTTTTTTATGTAAAAAGTAATTGGTTTGGATAATTTCCCATCATCATCTTTTAATAATTCACAAACCAACCCCAAACCTTTATTCGTTTTTACCAATTCTCTGTCATACTCAACAACAAGTTCATTCATCGTTGATTTAATTAGACTATAATATTTGAGTTCTCTTTTTAAAATTGATGTATCAGTATTTTTTATCAATACCTTGACACATTTACTTGCATCGGCAGGATGTCGGTAACATTCTCTGGTAGCTCCTTTGCCAATACATTTTTCTAAAATCAGCATCATTACCCCTCCAAAAAGGAAGGTTTTTATGATACATCTCTCATCTTGTTTGGGCTAATATCAGGAAAACCAATCTATTCAATAAATTTCTTTACATTTAATATTGTTTTTAATAGATTAAACATATGTCTTATTTAAAAGTTCCTTTATTTTCAACGCATTAAACAATAAGCTTTGATACATCTTTTGATAAATAATTTCAAAAGGATGTAATATGATTTATGGATATATTAGAGTAAGCACAGACAAACAAACCATTGAGAATCAAAGATTTGAAATAGAAAATTTTAGTATCAAAAATAATATAAAAATTGACCGCTGGATTGAAGAAACAATTTCATCAACAAAAGATTTAAATGATAGAAAACTTGGTAAATTGCTTAAAAAATTAAAGAAAAACGACATCTTGATAGCCAGTGAATTATCAAGGCTTGGAAGAAATTTGCTACAAGTAATGGGAATTCTACATTACTGTCTTAATAAAGATATTCAGGTATGGACAATTAAAGATAATTACAAACTTGGTGCCGATATTCAGTCAAAAGTATTAGCCTTTGCGTTTGGTTTAAGCGCAGAAATTGAAAGAAATCTTATATCTCAAAGGACCAAAGAAAGTTTAGCAAGATTGAAATCACAAGGTGTAAAGTTAGGTAGACCTAAAAATAATTTACCAAACAAAACCAAACTTGATGGCAAAGAATTAAAAATAATGGAATTACTTAATAAAGGTATCCCCAAAACCCAAATAGCCAAATTGGTTGGTGTGCAAAGGGCGACACTATATAGGTTTTTGAAAAATGTTAAATCAGATTATACCTGAACCTTCCAAATAAAAAACTGTAAAATCTAAATTAAAAGTATTGACAACTTTACAGGTGTAAAGTATATTCTTGAATATGAACTTTACATTTTAGGATTAAGTAATGATTTTTAATTATAAAAGAGTTTCAACGACAGACCAAAATACAGATAGACAATTATTAAATATCTCTTGCGACAGAGAATATATTGAAAAAGTCAGCGGTAAAGATACAAACAGACCTCAATTGCAAGCAATGTTATCTAACATTCGTGATGGAGATATTATCAACGTACATTCTATGGATAGACTGGCTCGCAATACGAAAGACCTCCTCAATTTGGTGGACAACATAACCAATAAAGGGGCTAAAATTGTTTTTCACAAAGAAAACTTAACTTTCAAAGGAGATGGAAAGCAAGACCCTTATCAAAAAATGATGATGACGATGCTGGGGGCTGTGGCTGAATTAGAACGCTCTATCTTGCTGGAACGTCAAAGGGAAGGTATTGCTTTAGCAAAAGCTCGGCATAAATACAAAGGCGGCAAAAATAAATTATCCGCTGAACAAGTTGAAGAACTTAAAAATATGGTAGAAGAAAAGAAATTGTCTTTATCTGCCATCGCACGAAAGCTCAATATCTCCAGACCGACATTATATTCTTATTTAAAAAAGGAGTGATTTAATCACTCTTTTTTTATTTTAAATTATCAACGACATCATCCCAAAATTCATATTTGATTGTCTCAATAGCACTCTGTAGCGTTTTAATTTCTTTTTTTGCATATACTCTCTGCCCAACGCCTTTATCGCTCCAACCACATATTGAATTTTGTATTGTTTCTGATATATTATTGTTAACCAGTTTAGTTTCAACATTATGCCTCATTGAATGTAAAGTTTTATTTTTAGAAACGATACCTACTTTTCTTCTATAAACACCAAACCATTTACTAATAGTATCTCCATAATTGCTATGCTCTGTCCGATTTAAGGTATAAAATACTCTGTCCTTCTTCTTTTTCTTAACATCATCAACGAAATCTAAAAATCCTAATTTTATCAATTCACTATGAATCGGTACAATTCTCTTTGAACTTTCATTTTTAAGAGACTGCCCATCACCTTCATCTGTGAAATAAAAACAATATACACCATCAAATTTTATAATATCTTCTACCTTTAACTGTGAGATTTCATTAACTCTTGCCCCAGAATAAAGTGCAATTACAGGTATCCAAAACTTTGCAAATGACTTTTCTTTGTACCTGCTTGGATAAGTTTCAGCATTAAACAATTTTTTTAAATCTTCATCATCAAAAGGTAATCGTGTTGATTTTTTGCTGATTTTAGGAATTAGTACATAACTACCAACATCCAAAGTCATCCCTTCAACATTCTTAAACGCATATTTCATAAAATCTTTAAAAAGTATAATATAAGTTTGTAATGTCTTATCGCTCATACTTTGACTTCCTGGTGGTAGCAAAACATCAACAAGCTTCTTATCAGGATATTTTTTCATCCAATTAGATGGAACTCTACCTAACTGTAATCTAATATTTTTACAATCCTCACTTGTTACATCTTGTACACATTTTTTACCGATTAGAGAAAAACAGACATCTAATTTAGTTTTATAACTTTTAATCGTTTTAGCACTAATTCTTTTGGTCGTTAATTTATCACCAATAAACTCATCAAATAAAGTATTCCAAAGCCTCTTAATAAATTGAGTCTTCAATCTTTTTTCATCTTTTTTTCTCTGAACTGATGCCAATAAGCTGCTAATAATTGGATTTCTCTCAACATATTCTTCTTTAGACATTAAATGAAAAATTAAGTTCCTACCATATCTCTCAACCATCTTCAATTGAGAAACATAATTTACAAAATCTTTATGACTGTCAGTATCATCTTTCCCTTCCGAAGATATATCAAACGTTGCTTGATTATTCTGCCATTTTTTTAGGATTCTTTTTACGGATATATCTGTTTCTTTATCCTGTAATTTTTTTAACATACTATCATAAAAGTACTTCACGGCTGCATTAAAATCAGAAATAAGCAACATTCTTTCTGGAGAGCCCCAACTTTTGTAATCCTGATCATCTTTAACTAATGAGATACCTGCAAAATTTTTAATTCTAAACGGCTCTACAGAACAAAATTGTTGAATTTCTTCTATTCTTTCCATCAAAATCTTATCAAAATCATAAGTATCACACTTAATAAGTATATTTTTTGACTTTTTATCAACTTGCATTGCATAACATCCATAAAATTCTAATATCTTATCAAATAACACAGATAGTATTCTCAATCTACTTAATGCAGTATAATAATCATTTGTCATTAAGGAATATTTAAATTGCTTCTTCTGAACAATAAACTGTAGATTCCTTGGAACTGCCACTCTAATATAATATGAACGGTTAACTCTCATAAGTCTGGGATATTGATTTTTCATTGGCTGCTGTCCTACCTCACTGTCCTATAGGTAAGACTCGTTCAAATTTACTTGATTGGCTAAAATATTTAAAATAAAATAACCCCAAATCAAGGGGTTAAATTATCATTGCTTTTATAAAGCTTCTAGTGGCGGAGAGTACAGGACTCGAACCTGTGCATCCCTTTAACAGGATGACGGATTAGCAATCCGCTGCATTACCACTCTGCCAACTCTCCATGGTAACGGACTTATATTTATATTATGTTTCAGCCAACGTCAATAGCAAAATTAACAAATGCCGATATTTTTTACCCGGACGCCAAAATCAGCACAATTGCCGACGTCAACAGCAGCAAAGCTGCCTTCACATTCATTCTGTTATACGGAACATTCGGCGTCAGCCTGGCTTTCAGCAGATTAAAATGCAATCCACAAAATATAAATATACATCAGCGCCGCCACATAAGACGGATTAAGGGCATAAAACATCGCAAAGTTTTTACTGACATTACAACCGATTAACAGCACAAATACCGGCAGATATTTAACATTTTCGGCCGCAACAGCCTTTTTCAGACTGCCGTTGTCACGCAGGTAAACGACCAGATTAATCGCTCCGGCCACCAAAGCTATCAGCAAAACGTAAAAATAACTGGCCGAAACCAAATCCCCTTGCCCGTAATTCATTACCTTTTTGTTCACAATGTCGCAAAAAGCGCCGACGGTCAGTGTCAGAACCAAAAACTTCAACGCCTGCATGCTTATAGGGCTGCGGTTAAACAACCGAACCGAAACAACAATACCGGCCATGGCAGCAACAATAAGAAGCGCAACAAACGGTTCCCGCAGATAAACCAGAATTGTCGACGGCGAAATAATCAGCCATAAGACAAAGATAATCCCGATGGAAAACGGCTGCAAAGATGTCGCTACCTCGGCACCCCACCGGCGCAGCGCAACAAAAAACTTGCCGTCGACAAAGGCGATTAAAGCCCCCTGCAACGTGCACAGGGCATAAAATTCCCAATGCGGAACCGGTGTAAACAAACCGGCAAAAGGCAGCAGCATAAAAAACACCGCCCACCCCCGATAAACCATAAACAGCGACGCCTTCATCGCCATCTTCTGATTCAGCAGAAAATATGCCGCATTGAAAAAACTGGTCAGCAGTGCAAAGACGGCCCACATTCTTTTATTCCATTACCATACTGATATATGTCATGAAAATAAAACCCATAAACACCGCAAAGGCCGATTTCTCGGTTTCCTTGGTACCGTACGTTTCCGGAAGAATTTCGTTAACAACGACAAACAGCAGCGTTCCCCCGGCCATAGCCATTCCCAGTGGAACAATCTTATCGCTCAGCCCCATCGTCAGCAGACCGATAACAGCACCAATCGGCTGCACCATGCCAATCAGCAGCGCCGTAAACGCGGCCTTGAGTTTGGAACATTTGGCCGCCACCAGCGAAATGGCTATGGTCAGGCCTTCAGGAATGTTATGAACCGCAATGCCGATAACCAGACTGTCCGGATTCATAAAGTCTTCGGCACTGTAGGCCACTCCGACGGCCAGCCCCTCGGGAAGCTTATGCAGCGTAATCGCAATAATGAACAGCCAAGCCTTTTTCAGGGTAAAATGCATACCGTGCAACCCCATGTTGTTATGTTCGTGAGGCAGCAGGTCATTCAAGAGCCAAACCAGAGCCACGCCGGCAAAAACCGCGCCGCAAAACCAGAAAGCCGCCACATGAACATCCGGATCAAAAGTCGCGATTTTGTGCATAGAGGGCACCAGCAGCGCAAAGAACGATGCCGCCAGCATAACGCCGGCCGCCGCATTAAGCATACAGTTAATATTTTCCTGACTGTATTTTTTTTTCAGAAAAATCATAAAACCGCCGACACCGGTTACAACCCCTGCCAGCAGCGATGCCAGCAGCCCCTGCATAAACACTCCGGACATTTACAGCTTCCTTTCTCTAATTTTCTTTATAATCCGCTCATAATACGGCAGAATTCTCTTTTCGGTACAATAATCGCGAACCTTGTCAAAATCAATCCATTTCACGCCTGAATTTTCATCCGGCTTAATACGTAGCATACTTTTTTCATCGGCTTCCAACAGATAAACAACGTTATAATGCAGATGAGTCGGCACCAGAGAGCCGCGTTTAATATGATTGTGAACCACCAGAACGTTAACATCTACGGGTCCGTTACCGATAACCCCGACTTTCTCCAGCCCGGTTTCTTCCGAAGTTTCTTTCAGCGCTACCCGCAAAAGGTCCTTGTCGCCGTCGGCATGCCCGCCGACCCAGGCCCATGTGTCATACAGATTGTGGTAAATCATCAAAACCTTGTTCCGCTCCCGGTTCACAATCCAGGCGGAAGCCGAAAGATGGCCGACCAGATTGTCGCGGTCACAGGCTCTGTCGCCATAAGTCGACAGAAACTGCCGGAAAGAACGGACAGCTCCCTCTTCGACATCATCATAAGGAGCATAATTTGAAAGAAAATCAATCAGCTGCATCATTTTTTGTCAGTTTTTCATAAACCGTGTTAACCTTAAAATCATAACCGACAACGCTTTCACTGCGCTGCAGCACGTTTGCCGCGCACAATTGTCCCAAACATACCGCTTCCGCAGCTGTCTGTCCCTTCATCAGGCCGGACAGAAAACCGCCGGCAAAAGCGTCGCCCGCACCGCTTGTATTGCATATTCTCCCGGCTTTCGGCGCCGTAAAACTGCTCCATACTCCCCGGTCAAACAAATCGACGCCCTTGGCTCCCTTGGTCATAGCGGCAGTTTTAAACTCTTTTTTGCCCAAAGCTCCGAACTCGTTTTCATTGCCGAGAACAATATCGATTTTCGGCAACAGCATCTCAAGCGTCGGTAAATTTTCGCGGACAATGATTGGATCAGACAGCGTCAAAGCCGTTTTAATTCCGCGAGAAAAGGCAAAATCGAAAATTTTTCTGACGGTTTCGGCATTATGGTCCAGCCAGTATCCCTCGACAAATATCAATTTGGCCTGTTCCGCAGCCGTCCAGTCAATATCCTGTGGATAAATGAACTTGGAAGCACCCATTTTGCCGCACATCGACTTTTCGCCGTCATCATGAACCAAAATCAACGTGCAGGCCGTCGGGGCGGCACTGTCCGTTGCCAGCAGACTCTCGACGCCGTAGTCTTTAAGCTCCGCTTTGAATTTCAGCCCTTCGACGTCATCGCCGACCTTGCCCGCAAATCCAGCCGAAATTCCCAGAACCGACATGGCTTTAAGCGAATTGGCCACCGAACCGCCGCAACAGGAACGTCCGTTTTTCAAACGGCCTTTGATTATTGCAAAAGCTTCCGGCGTCGTTCTGAAAAAACCGCCTTTGCAGGCGTCGTGAAACTCAATCAGAGAAGAAACTTCGGCAGCCGCCGCGGTTATGTCAACAATCGCGTTCCCCATTCCGATAACGTCAACCATAATCTCCCCCTTTTGCAAACGAACGCCCAATAAGAAGATGCCGGAAAGACAATTCTCCGGCAATCTTCTTGCAGACCTTTATCCGAGTTTTTTGCTCAGCAGCTGGTTAACCATTCCCGGATTGGCTTTCCCCTTGGAAGCTTTCATTACCTGTCCGACAAACCAGCCCATCAGCGCGGTTTTGCCGGCGCGATAAGCCGCCGTATTGTCCGGATTGTCAGCAATTACCTGATCGATAATGGCTTCAATGGCCCCCGTGTCGGTAACCTGCTTTAGTCCTTTTTCTTCAACGATTTTTTCCGGTTCCTCACCCGTGTCGGCCATCAGCAGGAAAACCTCCTTGCCGATGTTGCCCGAAATAACGCCGCTGTTTATCAGATTAACCAGTTTTCCGATACATTCCGGCTTAACGGGACTTTGCTCAAGTTCCAGATGACGTGCTTTGAGCATGGCAAAAAAGTCGCCCATAATCCAGTTGGCAACCTTTTTGCCGTCACTGCCTTTAGCTGCCTTTTCAAAAAAAGCCGCCACTTCCTTGTTCTCGCACAAAACATCGGCATCATAAGGGGTTAAACCCATTTCCTTAATAAAGCGTACCTTCTTCGCGTCCGGCAGTTCGACCATTTCCTTGCGGATATTTTCAATATATTCGTCCGTCAGCACCAGCGGCGGCAGATCCGGCTCCGGAAAATAACGGTAATCATGGGCAAACTCTTTTTTGCGCATAACCCGCGTCTGACCGGTCAACGGGTCAAACTGGCGGGTTTCCTGTTCGATTTTGCCGCCGGCCTCATAAACCTCGACATGGCGTCTGGCCTCGTTTTCAATCGCCGACATCACAAACTTCACGCTGTTGACGTTCTTCATTTCGCAGCGGGTGCGGTAGCCGTCTTCGCCGACTTTGCGTACCGAAACGTTGACGTCGCAGCGCATGGAACCCTCGTCCATGTTGCCGTCGCAGGTTTCCAGATACCGTAGAATGGAGCGCAGCTTTTTCAAAAACGCACCTGCTTCTTCCGGCGAGCGGAAATCAGGCTTGGTAACGATTTCCATCAGTCCGACCCCTGCCCGGTTCAGGTCGATATATGTCTTTTTCGGATCAATGTCGTGAATGGACTTGCCCGCATCCTGTTCAATGTGCATACGCTCAATGCCTATTTCCTTGCTTGAACCGTCTTCCAGATTGATAACCACCTTGCCCTCGCCGACAATCGGATACTGAAACTGCGTAATCTGATATCCCTGCGGCAGATCGGCATAAAAATAGTTTTTGCGGGAAAACTGCGAATACTTGTTAATCTTGGCATTCAGCCCCAAACCGGTTTTAACGGCCTGATGCACACAGCGCTCGTTCAGAACAGGCAGCATGCCGGGCATGCCGGCGTCGACAAAGGAAACATGCTCGTTGGCATCGGCGCCGAAAACCGTGGAAGCGCCGCTGAACATTTTGGACTTGGAAATAATCTGACAGTGAATTTCCAAACCGCAGATAACTTCCCACCTGTTGTCTTTTGTTTCGATAATATATTCAGCCATCTTTACTTCCTCTCAAACTTTATGTCTTCTTCCAGCGCCGAAGCGGTCTTGAAGACAGAACCTTCGTCAAAGGCTTTGCCGATAACCTGCAGGCCGAGCGGCAGCCCCTCTGCGGACAATCCGGCCGGCAGACTCATTGCCGGCAGGCCGGCCAAACTGACGGAAACCGTAAAGACGTCGTTCAAATACATGTTAATCGGATTTTCAAGCATCGACTTGTCGCCGATGGGGAACGCCGGAGACGGTGCCGTCGGCGTCAGAATAACGTCGCATTTCTCAAAGGCTTTCACAAAATCGTCGCGAATCAGACGGCGAACCTTCTGCGCCTTCAGATAATAGGCGTCATAATAACCGGCGGACAAAACGTAGGTACCGATCATAATCCGGCGCTTGACTTCCTTGCCGAAACCCTCCGTACGGCTGTTTATATACATGTTGTCCAAATGCTCGCCGGGAACGCGCAGACCGTAACGCAAACCGTCATAACGTGCCAGATTGGAAGACGCTTCCGCCGGTGCAATGATATAATAAGTTGCCAGAGCATACTTGGTATGCGGCAGCGAAATGTCGACGATATCGGCACCCCGGGCCTTCAGCATCTCAATGCCTCTGTCCCAAACTGCCGCAATCTCGGCATTCAAACCGTCCGGCCGATATTCCGCCGGAATGCCGATTTTCATGCCCCTGACGTCCATTCCGATAAACTTTTCAAAATCAGGAACTTCCGCTTTGGCCGACGTCGAATCCCTGACGTCATGGCCGGCCATGTTCTTCAGCATAACGGCGCAGTCACGCACGTCTTTGGCAATCGGCCCGGCCTGGTCCAAAGACGAGGCAAAGGCGATAATACCGTAACGCGAACAGCGGCCGTAAGTCGGCTTAATGCCGGTAACGCCGCAGAAAGCTGACGGCTGGCGGATGGAACCGCCGGTATCCGTACCGGTTGCCGCCGCGCAGATATTTGCAGCCACGGCAGCGGCCGAACCGCCCGAAGAACCGCCTGCCACCAGCTTTTTGTCCTTGCTCCACGGATTGACCGCCGGACCGTAAAAACTGGTTTCATTGCTGCCGCCCATGGCAAATTCGTCCATATTCAGCTTGCCGAGAAAAACCGCGCCGGCATCCAGAAGTTTCTGCGTAACCGTCGATTCATACGGCGGCACAAAACCGTCCAGAATATGCGAACAGGCCGTTGTGCGAATGCCCCGGGTGCAAAACAAATCCTTAATGCCCAGCGGAATTCCCTCCAAAGCGCCATTGGTGCCGTTTTTGTATTTTTCGTCGGCGGCTTTGGCCTGTTCCAAAGCTTTTTCCGGCGTTTCCAGCACATAAGCGTTCAGTTCGCGGCTGCTTTCCATTTTGTTGAGATATTCTTTCGTCAGCTCAACGGCGCTGAACTTCTTTTCTTTCAGGCCTTTCAACGCTTCCGTTATCGTCAGTTTCGTTAAGTCAGTCATTTTTCTACTCCACAACCTTCGGCACGACAAAATATCCAAACTCCTGCATCGGCGCATTGGCCAGCACCGCCTCGGCCTTTTCGCCGTCATTGACGGCGTCGGCGCGGCATTCCAGATTGGTTTGGTTAACCGAAACCAAAGGTTCGACATTGTCGGTGTCTACCTCATTCAACTGTTCTATCCAGCCGAGAATTTTGTTAAATTCCTTTTCCGTTTCGACAATTTTGTCGTCGTCCACTTTCAGACGCGACAAAAAGGCCACCCTTTTTACGGTTTCAGTATCTATAGCCATTTTTCTTTCCTCTTAATAAACAATTCTGAACGGCGGAAGCACCGTGTCATATTTCATTCTGTTCAGCATATTAATATCATTGGTTCCAAAACCAAAATCATTCACAACCTTATTAACAGAAATTTTCGGACCGCTGCCCAGCATTTGCGCCAGTTTTTCCTGAAAGGTCTTGCGTTCCGGATAATATACGATGTTAAAACGCGTTTTCGGTTTTATACCGCCCAGTTCTTTGGCTTTTGCCACGGCTTCGTTAAGGCCGCCGAGCGCGTCAACCAAACCGTTACGCAGCGCGTCTTCGCCCAGCCAGACGCGTCCGCGGGCAATCCGCTCCATTTCGTTGGGGTTAATGCCGCGAACCGTCGCCGTTTTTTCGGTAAAATCCTTATAAATATTGTCCAGAGAACGGTTAAACACCTTCTTTTCTTCCGGGCTGAACGGATGATTGACGCTTAAAATTCCGGCATTGCGCCCGAACTTTACTTCGCCCCAGTTGACGTCCAGCTTTTTCCAGAGTTCGCTCAGAACCATCTTGCCGCCCAAAACGCCGATGGAACCCGTAATGCTCAGCGGTTCGGCAATGACATAATCGCCCGACAGGGCAATAAAATAGCCGCCGGAAGCCGCATAATCGCCCATTGACACCACAACCGGAATCATTTTTTCGCTTTTCATCCGGTTGACGGCATACCAGATTTCGTTTGCGGCCGTATAACTTCCGCCCGGAGAATTAATCCGCAGCACCAAAGCCTTAACGCTTTTATCGCGGGCAATTTCGTCAAGCTGGGCGACAATCGTCTCCGAACCGGCGGTCGCTTCGCCTTCAAACGGATTTGCGCTGCTCTCGCCTTCGGTAATCATGCCGTCTATAACCATCAGGGCAACAGACGGACGGTTTTTCCTGCCTTCCTTAATGTTCAGCGCATAATCGACCAGATTAATCATTTCGCCGCCGGTTTCGTCCATTACCTGCTCAATCAGATCCGGCTTATAGGCTATTTTGTCAATCAGCTTTTTCTCCAGAGCCTTTTCCGCGGCGACTGGCGCCTCGTCGACCGCCTTTTTGACGTTACCTTCGTCAAGGCCGCGGTCTGCGGCAATATCGGCGGTTATTCGCCGAAACATGCCGCCGCCGAGCTTTTCCGTCTCGCTGCGGTATTCCGGACTAAACCCTTTGTTCAACAGCGAAGCCGCAGCATTTTTATATTCATGCCGGGCATAAAATTCCGGCACAATTCCCAACTTGTCCAGCAGTCCGCGGATAAAAGGAACCTCTATACCGACGCCGGTAATTCCGACCTCGGTGTTCGGCTGCATCCAGATTTCGTCAAACGCCGCGGCCAGATAATATTCTCTGGTTCCTTGCCCAAAACTTCCAAATCCCGTCGAATACAAATAAGCCTTTTTCCCCGCGCTGCGAAAAACCCTGATTGACGAACGCAAATCTTCAATCTGTGCCAACCCCAGTCCCGAAAGGCTAACGTTGCCGATAAGCGCCTTCACTTTCGGATCAAGCGCTGCCAGATTAATGGCCTTGGTCAAGTCGTAAAAAGACAGTGCCGGTACGTCGGAGAATTCCGAAAACAGGTCGTCGCTGCGCATTTCCGGGTAGCTTTCGTTGAAGTCGACAAACAAAATCGCCTTGTCCGGCACATCCGCGACAACGCCCGTTTCCTGCCGCAGCATGCCCAGAACAAACACCAGCAGCACAATAAACAGCAGACCGAACAACGCAAAAGAATAAACCACCGACTTCATCAGCAGCCGCGCGGCCAGCGTTCTCTTCCGGCCGGCTCCCGTGGCCGGAAACGGCGTTTCAATCTTATCCATGTTCCATTCTCTCACAAAAAAAGCCATTAACACAAACGGTCAATGGCTTCTAATATAAATGTTACGGCTTAAAACTCAAGTTAAAATTCAGCCAGAACCTCGGCCGATTCATGAGCTTTGTCCAAAGCCACCATACCGATGGAATGATATCCGGCGTCGACATGCAGCACTTCGCCGGTAATTCCCATACCCAAATCCGACAGCAAAGCCAGAGCCGCACGGCCGACTTCGTCCTGAGTGACGTTGCGTTTCAGCGGCGCATTCAATTCGTTCCAACGCAGGATTTTGCGGAAATCGCCGATACCGGAAGCGGCCAGCGTCTTAATCGGGCCGGCGGAAATTGCATTGACGCGGACATTCTGCACGCCGAGGTCAACGGCGGCGTAGCGGACGGCGGCATCAAGCGCGGCCTTGGCAACGCCCATAATATTGTAGTTCGGCAGGGTTCTTTCGCCGCCCAGATAAGTCAGGGTAACAATACCGGCGCCCTCGTTTAAAACCGGCGCGGCGCAACGGCAGGTTTCCAGAAAAGAATAGCAGGAAATGTGCATCGTATTGAGGAAGTTCGGCAGCGTCGTGTCAATCGTGCGTCCCTTCAACTCATTTTTGTCGGAAAATGCAATCGCATGAACGACGAAGTCAATTTTTCCCCATTTCTCGCCAAGTTCCTTAAAACATGCTTCGACGCTTGCTGAATCGGTAACGTCGCATTTAATCAGAGTCGGCTCAAACTGCAGGGTTTCAGAAAGCGGTTTAACTCTTTTTTCCAAAGCTTCGTTCTGATAAGAGAAAGCAATCTGGGCGCCCTGAGCATCCAAAGCCTGTGCAATGCCCCAGGCAATGGACTTGTCGTTGGCCAAACCCATGATCAAACCTTTTTTACCGGCCATCAGCGGTGTAGTCGCAGTCATAATATTTTCCTTTGCTTTATAAAAAAAATTAAATATATTAGAACCAAATTTCTGATAGACTTTTTATTAAATTTAACTTTCTTTGTAAACAATTTTTTTCAGGTAATAAGTATGTATTGGAAAACCGGCTTTAAATCAAAATTCAAAAAGCATTTCGAAACCACCCGCGAATTTCTGTTTTTTCTGAGCCGCCGCGCCCAAAACGACACCATCTTCAGGGTAGCCGCTTCGCTGAGCTATACTTCGCTCATCGCCGTCGTGCCGCTTTTCGCTATCGGTCTGGCGATTTTTTCGGCTTTTCCGGTTTTCGACGGTGTCAAAGAACAGGTAAAGGAATTTCTGCTCCGCAACTTCGTTCCGACCATTGAACAGGAAGTCAGCCAATATTTTGCCGAATTCATTGACGCTGCCGCCCAGCTGACCACCATCGGTGTCGTCGGCATAGCCATTACCGCCATTCTGATGCTCTCCACCATTGAAAACAGCCTCAACTTCATCTTCAAAGTAACGCGCCCGCGCCGCCTGACGACCAAAATTACCCTTTACTGGACAGTCATTACCCTCGGTCCCCTGCTCCTTGGCACCGCTTTTTCGCTCCGCGGCTACCTGTTCACATTGCAGAAGTTCATGCCCGAAGACCTGGCCAACACCCAGCTGCTGCTCAGCAAACTCCTGCCCTCGCTGATTACGATGTTTCTTCTGGTGCTTGTCTACGTTTTGGTTCCCAACAAAAAGGTCAAAATCAGCAGCGCCGTTGTCGGCTCCTTTGTCGCCGTCATTCTGTTCTCCGTCCTGCGTCGGGGATTCGGCTATTTTATGGTCAAGGCAGCCGCCTACAAAACCCTCTACGGCGCCCTTGCAACTCTGCCCGTTTTTCTCATCTGGATGTATCTGGCCTGGTCAGTAGTCATTTTCGGCGCCGTTGTTACCGCCGCTCTGGAAGAATACCGCCAGCTTGACGACCGCGCCCTCAAGAAAATTCTTGTCGCCGGCAAACCCGAAAAGCGCAAATAGTCTACAGCAAAAGCCTGCCGGAAAAATATTTTGCCATAGCCTGAAAAAAGTTCTTGCAAAAAGAACAAAAGTAGTACATTGTATTTTTCAAGGGATAACTATCACGCTCAAATTGTCTTTTCGAAAAATAAGAGAGATAGTAGGAATCAGAAATAAAAAACCGTTACAGAAAGAGAGAACTATATGGAAAAAGATAAAGCCCTTGACGCGGCACTGAGCCAAATTGAAAGAGCCTTCGGCAAAGGTTCGATTATGCGCCTCGGTCAAAACCCCAACGTTGATATTGAAGCCATTTCCACCGGTTCGCTGGGCATAGACATCGCCCTGGGCATCGGCGGGTTGCCCAAAGGCCGTATTATCGAAATCTACGGCCCGGAAAGTTCCGGCAAAACCACTCTGGCTTTGAGCGTTATTGCACAGTCTCAGAAAAAAGGCGGCACCTGCGCTTTCATCGATGCGGAACACGCTCTTGACCCGTCCTATGCCAAGAAAATCGGCGTTGACATTGACAACCTGCTGATTTCGCAGCCGGATGCCGGCGAACAGGCTCTGGAAATCGCCGATACGCTGGTTCGCTCCGGCGCTATCGATGTTCTGGTTGTCGACTCTGTCGCCGCTCTGGTTCCCAAAGCCGAACTTGAAGGCGAAATGGGCGATTCTCACATGGGTCTGCAAGCCCGCCTGATGAGCCAGGCCCTGCGCAAACTGACTTCCACCGTATCCCGCTCAAACACACTGATTATCTTCATCAACCAGATTCGCATGAAAATCGGCGTCATGTTCGGCAACCCCGAAACCACAACCGGCGGCAATGCGCTGAAATTCTACGCCTCGGTTCGCATCGACATCCGCCGCATCGGCTCCATTAAGGACAAGGAAGACGTTATCGGCAGCCAGACCCGCGTCAAAATTGTCAAAAACAAAGTTGCCCCGCCGTTCAAAATCGTCGATTTCGACATCATGTACGGCGAAGGCATTTCCAAAACCGGCGAACTGATTGACCTCGGCGTCAAAGCAGGCATCGTTGAAAAAGCCGGCGCCTGGTTCTCCTACAAAGGCGAAAAACTCGGTCAGGGACGCGAAAACGCCAAACTGTTCCTGAAAGAGAACCCCGCCGTCGCCGAGGAAATCGAAAACAAAATCCGCGCCGATGCAGGCCATCTCACAACCGAGATGATTGGCGACGACGAACCCGAAGCCGTCGGCGAAGATTAACTCCTTTTAACCGGACTGCTCCAAATGAAAAAGCTCCCCCAAGGGGAGCTTTTTTGAATTTGGCTTCACAATAATAACCGGTACAGTAAAACCTAGTGATAAATGATTGTTCCATGCGGCACGGCCGGCGGCAGCGACGAAGAAAACATCATGCCCTTTGAGCCGTAAACCGCCAGTCCGACGATTCCCATAAATGCCAGCAGATAACAAATGACATAAAAAGCGACCGCCGTAATTCTGATAATCAGAATCAGTGTTTTGTCGCCGTGGAAAGGACGCCCCTGTGCGTCTTTGTTAATCAGACACATGTCGGCCAAAGCCCATATCTGCACAACAATCAGCGGAATAAAGAAAAGCAGCCAGGAAAAAACCGTCAGCAGCAGCTGCGCAATTGCACGTCTGGTATAGCCGGCATAAAAGTTATGAGCGCCGAAGATTCCCAGAAACCATGCCAGCAAGGCGTAGGCAATGCCGCTCTTGCTCTCTGGATAAACATTCATGTTCCTGCTGACGATGTTTCTCTTCATCAACAGAAACTCTTCATCGTTAATAATTCCCTTGTCCTTCAGCTTCGCCAGCTTTTCCAGATTTTCCAAATCATCCATGCCCATTCTCCTCAAAAATGTCTTTTGAGACGATATAAGCAACAATTCTGCAAAAACAACGCCGAATGAAAATTAAAATTAAAAAAATCTTTTAATTGCGCCAAAAACTCTTCGTAAAAATAACAATGACCGTTAAAACCTCCAGTCGACCGAGCAGCATTGCCAGAGAAAGCATATATTTGGCAAAGTCGGACAACGGCGCAAACGTTCCGGCAGGCCCGACAACCGGACCGATACCCGGCCCCGAATTGGTAATGCAGGCAACCACGGCGCTGAAAGCCGTCGAAAAATCCAATCCGGTCCAGGCCACCAGCACCGTAAGCACAACCAACGTCGCCATAAAGGCGCTGATGAACACAAACACCGACGAAATAATCGAATTACTGGTTGTCAGGTTTCCGATTTTAATCGGCACCACCCGGTTCGGCTCTGTCGCCACAATCATCGACTGCTTCAAATAAGCCCAAACCACCTGCCAGCGAAAAATTTTGACCGAACCGGAAGTCGACCCCGTACAACCGCCGGTTAACGCAAAAATGATAAAAATCGTACCGACCGGCGGTCCCCATTTCATATAGTCCGTCGATACAAAACCCGTAGACGTCGTAATCGAAACAATATTAAACGTCGCATAACGCAGCGACTGCCAAAAACTGTCATAAATGCCCTCATATGCCAGCCATACGGCAGTCAGCAATATATAAAAAGCCAGAACTTTCGTAAATACGGCCACCTGTGCCGTCCGGAAAGAATGCAGATCGCGCCGCTGCATCAGCACGATGTAAAACGTCATTGGCAAAGCGCCCAGATACATGAACAGCGACAGAATCATCTCTATACTGACGCTGTCATAAAAACCAACCGAAGCGTTCTTGGTCGAAAAGCCACCCGTAGCAATCGCCGCCATGGCATAATTGACCGATTCCAAAGGCGTCATGCCTGCAAAATAAAGACACCCTGCACACAGGGCAACCAAAATGAAATAAACCGCCATAATGCGCTTGGCAATATAATTGAATTTCGGCATAAACTTGTCGTTCAAATCCGAATTTTCGCGCTGGAAAATCTGCATGCCGCCGATTCCCAGAAAAGGCAGCAGTGCCACGGCGAAAATAACGATGCCGACACCGCCCAGACCGTTAAGCATCGACCGCCACAGCAAAATCGAATCCGGAAGGACTTCCAAATCGGTAATAACCGTCGCGCCGGTCGTACTCAAACCGGACATTGCCTCAAACAAGGCATCTGCAAAACCGGGCGTGACATCGGACAAAATAAAAGGCAGCGTCGCCAGCAGCGTCAGCGAAACCCAACTGACCGCCGTCAGCAGATATCCCTGCTGCAACGTAATCTTTTCTATCTTGGTGCGATTGCCCAAAAACAAAGACAGGCCGATAAACAGCGAAACAATTGAAGATGTGACGAACAACGACCAGTTTCTGCCGGTTTCCAACATGTCGACCGCCGCCGGAATAAGCATGGCCAGTCCCAGCACGCTTATCAGATAACCGTTAATCATTAAAACCGGCTGCCACATCTGCCTTGCCCTTTATAAAGCGACGTTGCGCGAAAATTCCTCGTCCACCAGCCGCTGGTTGATACTGTCATCGTCAACATAACACAAAGCCGTGGCAATGTCCTGATACGTATAGGCGACAATGTCGCAGCGAACGACTTTGTCTTTGACAAACTGCTCCAGATATTTTTTTGCTTCAATGCCTTTCGGCAGATTGGGATCGACATAAATGCCGTATAGAAAAATATAGGTTCCGTCGACAATGATTTCATTGGCATTTTGAACCAAGGCCTTGCCGCTGACCGGAACCGGATCTTTCAGATAAACCAGCGGCAGCTTCTGCGAAACCGTAATTGTGGCCGAACCGGCCGAAGCCGTATTCCGACTGCTCAGTTCGCTGATTTTGTCATTATATTCCTGAACGACGTCGGCTGCCGGCTGCGGCTGTTCGTCCCGCTTAATCTCCGAAACGGGAACAACCTCCTCGTTCTCCAAAATGTCGACGGCCTGCGGCGCCGACTTCGCCTTTTCAAACATTTGCCGGCGAACAGCCTTTTGACGCATCCCGACCAACTGATCAATGCCGCGTTCGGGCAGCGCCTTGCCGCCAAGTTCGGGAACCGCCTCCTCCTTATCCGCAAACCAGGGGTTTACCTTATCGGACACGACACCGGCTGCCGAGTTATACGCGCTTTTAATCTTGTTCCAGTACCAAACATGCACTTCGGACGGTCTGGCTCCGATAAAAGTCGGAATCAGATAAAGCAGAATCAGCAGCGGAAAGAAAATCAACGGTTTCCGCAGCGGATACAGCAAAAACATAGCCGTCCTGTGCAAAAATCCCTTAAACCCGGTCATCGGGCCGAAATAGTCGCGGTTGCTTCTGCGTTTCATTTTTTCTCACTTCCGTATTTAGCTTTCAGTTCCTGAATTCTCTCCGGCGAAATCCGTTCAAACAAAGCGTCGCCGACCGTAAACCCATGTCCGGGCTGTAAAGCCGCAATTTCCTTCTCGATGCAGAACCCTTTCAGAGCGGGCATATCCGCCGGCTTGAGGTTCAGACGCGCCAGCATCTGTTCCGCAACGGCCGGCATAACCGGGTAGCTTAAGACGGCAAAAATGCGGATCAGATTGATGCACACACACAGAATTGCCGCCGCACGTTCCGGATTTTCCTTAATAACCGTCCATGGTTCCGTCGTCGAAATGTAATTGTTTCCTTCGACCCAGATGGCGCGCAGCTCGTTCATGGCCTTGCGAAACTCCATGTCTTCCATATATTTCAGATAATTATCAGTTCTTTCCTGCAAAACCCGGACTAAATCGCGCTCAACTTCCGTCATTTCGCCGCCGGCAGGCACTTTCTCGCCGATTTTGGAAGCGGTCATTTTCAGCACCCGCGAAACAAAATTGCCCAGCACGCCGTTCAGATCCTTATTGACCACACCGGCAAACAAGTCAAAGTCAAACGATGAATCAGAACCTTCGGGAATGTTGGCCATCAGCCAGTAGCGCCAGTAATCGGCCGGAAATTCCCCTACGGCGTCTTCGGCAAAGATACCGCGGTTTTCCGACTTCGAAAACTTGCCGCCTTCATAAGTCAGATAACTCATGCCTTTCAGATAATCGACCATTGTCCAGTTTTCACCGGTGCCGAGCAGCGTCGCGGGAAAAGAAATCGAATGGAAAGGCACGTTGTCCTTGCCCATAAACTCAACATAGCGCACGTCCCCGGCATCCAGCCACCAGTCTTTCCAGCTGCGCTCCTCCGGTTTTTCGTCAGCCCATTGCTTGGTTATGCCGATATAACCGATGGGCGCGTCAAACCAGACGTAAAAAACCTTGTTTTCAAATCCGGGGCGGTTAACCGGAAAACCCCATTTCAAATCGCGGGTAATGCAACGCTCCTGCAAACCTTCTTTCAGCCATTTCTGCGCAATCGAATAAGCCATGTCCGGCCAAAAAGGCTCCTTTGACTTGACCCAGGCTGCCAGTTTTTCCTCTATCAGCGGCAACTTCAAAAACAAATGCCTGGTTTCGCGAACTTCCAGATTGGTGCTGCCCGAGATCGTGCTGCGCGGATTAATCAGATCCGTCGGTTCCAGAACCTTGGTACAGTTTTCACACTGGTCGCCGCGGGCCTTTTCATAACCGCAGTGCGGACAGGTTCCCGTCACATAACGGTCCGGCAGAAAACGCTCGTCATCAATCGAATAAAGTTGTTTGATGACCCGTTCTTCAATAAAGCCGTTTTTATCCAGCCGGTCAAATATATGATAAACGAGTTCTCTGTTCTGCTCGCTGCTGGAACGGCCGAAACAGTCGAACGACAATTCGAAATCGTCATAAGTCTTTTTGTGCCGGGCATGATATTTGTCACAGTAAGCCTCAACGCTCATACCCTCTTTGGCCGCCCCTACTTCCGAAGGCGTGCCGTGCTCGTCGGTGCCGCCGATATACAAAACCTCGTGTCCCGACATTCGCATAAACCTTGCATAAACGTCGGAAGGAAGCAGACAGCCGACCATATGCCCCAGATGGGGCACGCCGTTTACATAAGGCAATGCGGAAGTAATCAAAATTTTAGACATGAGGTTTTTTCTCCGTTGTTTTGTTTTTTATTGTTTAACGGGCCGATTTTACTACAACTGTGCAAATTCTCAAGCAAAAAAAGGCTGTTTCCACCCGGAAACAGCCCATGAAAAACAAATTTACGGCTATTGGATGGCTTCGCTGATAATTGCGCAGGCATCTTCGCGGGTTAGTTCGACCGGATCCAGCAGATACAGCGCGCCCATTGCCGCAAACGAATTTTCGGCCAGTTTTTCGGCATCATCTTTCCGCAGCCCCCAATCCGAGAGTTTCAACCCTTCGAGTCCCACGTTTTTAATCAGCTTTTTCAAAGCCGTAATAAAAGCCGATGGCGAATTGACGTTTTCCTCGCCCATCGCCCGGGCCATGTCCATATAACGCGGCGCCACTTTCTTCTCGTCTTTTTTCAGAAGATGCGTAAAATACGGTACCGAAAGCGCAACCAGACCGGCGCCGTGCGGCAGCCCCGGATAAAAGGCCGACAGGGCATGCTCCATCGAATGCTCGGAAATGCAGCAGGAAGTGCTCTCCACCATGCCGGCCTGCGTACTTGCCCAAGCCATCTCCTCGCGAGCCTGCAGATTGTTGCCGTCCTTGACCGCTTCCGGCAGAAACTTGGCAATCCGCCTGATGGAATTGAGCGCAAACAAGTCGCTTACCGGCTGCGCTACTTTAGCCAGATACCCTTCCGCCGAATGGAAGAAAGCGTCCATTCCCTGATATGCCGTCAGGTTGGCCGGCACCGAAACCATCAGCTCCGGGTCGACAATCGACAGGGTCGGAAACAGCTGCTTGATGCCGAAACCGATCTTTTCATTGGTTTCCGGATTGGTTATTACCGTCCACGGGTCAGATTCCGTTCCGGTCCCTGCCGTCGTCGGAATGGCGACAATCGGCAGCGCGTCGTTCTCAACTTCCCTGCCCTTGACATATTCCCAATAATTGCCGGGATTGGCCGCCGCCAACGCAATCGCTTTGGCTGAATCGATGGCACTGCCGCCGCCAAGGCCGACAACCATATCACAGCTTTCGCGCCTTGCCAGTTCCGCGGCTTCCGACACATGTGCCAAGGTCGGATTTGGCAGAACCTTGTCAAACAGCACTGCGTCCACGCCGTTTTCCTTCAGATACTGCGTTACCTGATTAAGATACCCCAGCCTTTTCATCGATTGGCCGTTGGTAATGACAATCAACGCCTTGCTTCCGGGAAGTTCTTCCGTTGCCAGTTCTTTAAGTCTGCCGCGGCCGAAAATAATCTTGGTCGGGATATGGTAATCAAAATGCATGTCAATCCTCCTTAAAATTCCAGTCAGGAATAATATAGGGAGCAGATTGTCAGACTTCAAGCATTACCGCTTTTTCCAGTGCGTCAATAATGCAGACATAGTCGCCGATATAAAGTTTATCAGTTTTCCATTGCGGTTCCCAGTGCGCAAGACTGTATTCGTCGCCATACAGATAACGGACGCAATAATCTTCAAACGAACCGCTCCCGGCATCGCTGTAATAACTGTGCCGACCCTTTATCACAATATTCGGATTTTTGACCGTCTCGGCCAAATTCTGCACCTTTGACCAGTGTTTATTCCGCATTTTTTCCCTTGCGCAGAAATTCAGGCAATTCCGCCAGATTCGAAGCTCCGGCCGCCTTCACATGACCGCCGCCGCCCATGCTTGCCGCCAGCTTGGAAACGTCTATCCCGTCCTTATAGGTATAAAAAGACAGGTTCCATTTGTTGTGTCCGTTCATAAAGAAGTTAATCCGCACGTCATAATCCATAACGTTTTCAACGGAATCGAAAAAGTCCGAATATCCCTGCGGCATATTGGCGCAAATGCATTTCAGCCCGTTAATTTCGCTCTCAAAGGCAATGCTGCGCACCAGACGGAAGTTGCGCATTTTAATCCAAGACAAAATCGCCTCGCCCTTTTCGACGATGGCGGCAATATCCAGTTCATTGTTAAAAAGCTTTACCCAGATTTCGTCGTCGGGCTTGTTGGTGCCCAAAGACTGAAAAGCAAACTCAAACGGACGCACCCGCGGGTCACGCAGGTCAAAGACGTCGTTCAGCCCCAGCAGTTTTACGCCTTCCGGCACCGGACGATCCGGATAGTAATATTCCCAGCACAGAACCATCGCCGCCGTTCCGGACCGGCGGATACCCTTGATAGCCTCATATTCGCCGGTCTGCATTTTCTGCTCGTATTCCTCAATTACCGAAGCGTGATGATCAATCCACGTCACGTCGCGGGTCTTGTTCAGCTCAAACATGTAATCAACCGGCAGGGCATAATCGCAGATAACGATTTTGTCGTGTTTTTCAATCTCTTCATACGGAATTTTCATATCATGGTTAATTCCCAGAAACTCGGTTTCCGGATAAACGCTGCGCACAACGGCGGCGGAACCTTTTCCGTCATGATCGGCAATATGGTACACACATAACATTTCTTATCCCCTCTCTACACATTTAAAATTCAATAACCATGTTGTCGTAAGCCGGACGCACAAACGGCGGCGTCAGCTCGCCGATCCGGTCATAATCGCACTCGTTGGCCATATGATTGATAATCGCCCTCTCCGGCTTAATCCTTTCAATCACGCTCATAACCTCGTCCAAACCGGCATGCTGAACCGCTCCTTCCGGCGTCGTCAGCGGCAGCACCATCAGCTTCGGCCGTTTCTTAATCATCTTAAAGGCGCTGGCCGCCAAAACCTTAAAATCGGCAATATGCACATATTCGCCGTCGTCAATGACATAACCGTAGCATTCGGTGCAGTGGTTCAGAAGCTTAATCGGCACAATCTTCACGCCTTTAACAAAAAAAGGCTTGTTGGCCTTGACCACGTTCATTACCAGGCTCGGACGGCGGATAACGTTGTTGGTAACCTTCTTGGAGGCAATCAGATAATCGAAACGATGCTCAATCTTCTTCATCGTGTATTTTCCGGCATAAACGTCCAGACTCTGGCGGTTAATCCGGTTAATTTCGCGCAGATCGTCAATGCCGTGCAGATGATCGGCATGCGCATGCGAATACAAAACCCCGTCCACATTGCGGATATTCTGGGCAATCAGCTGCGCCCGCATATCCGGCCCGGTGTCAATCAGCAGCCTGACACCCTTGTATTCCAGATAAGTCGAAGCCCGGGTACGCACATTTTTCGGATTTTCAGGATTACAGCGCCCAAAACCCGTACCTAGGGAAGGAACGCCGGGAGCGGCACCGGAACCAAGAATAATCAGCCTGTTTTCCATCAGTACGCATACCTCCCTTTGTCGCTGGCCTTGCGAAACAACCGGTAAAAGTTGTCGGAAGTAATCTGCGCCAGTTTTTCCAGCGGAACATCCTTAATCTGTGCCAGCTTTTCGGCCGTATGCACCACAAAAGAAGATTCGTTGCGTCGGCCGCGCATCGGCACCGGCGCAAGAAACGGCGCGTCGGTTTCCACCAGCAGTCGGTCAAGCGGCACTTCGGCAAAAATATCGCGCAGTTCGCCGGATTTGTTGAAAGTAATGATTCCCGAAGCTGAAATGTAAAATCCTATGGACAAGGCAAAATCGGCCAGTTTTTTCGAAGACGAAAAGCAGTGAATTTCGCCGCTGAACGCCCCCTTTTTATATTCTTCGTCCAAAATCGCAATCGTATCGTCGTCTGCATCTCGCGTATGAATAATCAACGGCAGGCCGGTTTCTCTTGCAGCTCTGATTTGTTCAGCAAAAACTTTAACTTGTACGTCTTTCGGGCTGTAATCGTAGTAATAATCCAAACCGCATTCGCCGATGGCAACGACTTTCTTATGCGCAGCTTTGGCAATAAAGTCCTCCGCTCTGATATCCGGATATTCCGCCGCATTATGCGGATGTACACCGACCGCCGTATAAATGAACGGATATTTTTCGGAAATTTCCAGCTGCTTATCCAGTTCGTCAATATTGTTTCCCGCATTCAGCATGGCAGTCACGCCGTTCTCGCGCGCCCGGGCCAGCATATCCTCAAAATCTTCTTCAAAATCGTTAAAATCCAAATGACAATGACTGTCTACTAACATATTACCTTCCGTTTTATATTACCTTGCAAATTCCACTGATAATGTTGATAAGTGCCTGTTTCTTGTCCAGATTGAGTCTTGCCGTCTCGTCAAAGATTCTGACCGCCTTTTCCCACATTTCGGCCAGTTCCTCAACGTTCTCACAGCCCTTCACGTTCTCGGCCACAAATTTCAGCACCAGTTCCTGTACCAGATTATAGCTGTCCTCGTCGGCAACCGCCGCATCGCAGAATGCCAGCAAATCGGCAAGCTTGTACTTGTTTTTGGCATAAATAATCTTGCACAAATCATCATAACTGGCCAGCGCCGCATTGTCGGCATAGCGAATAGCCTTGCCGATGCTGCCGGAACTCAGTTCTGCCAGCCCTTTGACGGCTTTCTCCGAAAGTTCCGGCCGGTAACGGCGCAGCAAACTGGCCACCTCGTTTTCCGCCAACGGTTTCAGGTTCATTTTGGCACAACGCGAACGAATGGTCGGCAGCAACCGGTTTGGATTGTGGCTGATAAGCATAATGACCGTTTTTGCCGGCGGTTCCTCCAGAATCTTTAAAATAGCATTTGCGCCGGCATTGTTCAAATCGTCAATACTGTCGACAATAACCACGCGCCAGCCGTCGTTAGACGATTTCTTGGCCAAAAACTCATTAATCGTCCGCACGTCGTCAACTTTGATAATTGCCGATTTCTTCAGACTTTTCAGCTCTTCGTCAGAGAGCCTTTCACCTTCCTTAATCGCCTTCAACACCTTTTTTTTGTCGGTTTCGGTAAAATCGCGCTCAATTACCTTCAAATCCGGATGCGACGCATTTGCCACCAGCTTATAAGTCTGAGAATCGACGCTTACGTCAAGCGAACCGTATTTGTCACGCTGCCGCTCGTCTGCCGCCAGCAGAAAACGCGCAAACCTGAACGCCAGCGTCGCCTTGCCAATACCCTCTATGCCGCAAAGCAGCCAGGAATTATGCAATGTTCTGTTTTTCCACGCATTCAAGAAAATCTGCTCTTCCTCGGCATGACCGAGCAGATAGGTGTTTGTCCGCGGCTCAATCGCGCTGTTTTGCCGTTCTTCTGCTTCCATCAGCCCAAACCAAACCTTTCCGTAACGATTTTAACTACTTCCCGGTGCAACGCCTCAATACTCTTGTCGGCGTCAACGACAATACAACGCTCCGATTCTTTTGCGGCTATTTCCAGAAAACCGCGGCGCATTCGCTCATGAAACGCCAGCCCCCGGCTCTCGTGCCTAGTTTCCTTAACAACCATGCCCTCGGCCTTCTTGAACGACCGCGCCAGACCGATTTTCGGATCCAGATCAAAAATAAGCGTCAAATCGGGCTTAAATCCGCCGACAGCAATTTTATAAAGGGATTCCAAGGTTTCATACGGCACTTTTTTGTCGTAACCGTAATACTGATAGGCCACGGTCGAATCCGCAAACCTGTCGCTCAAAACCCAATTGCCTTTTTCGAGGGCCGGCCAAACTTTTGACGTCAGGTGAATCCGTCTGTCCGCATAATAAAGCAGACATTCGGTCACAGCGTCAAACTTGTCTTTGTCGCCGGTAACCAGAAGTCGCCGCAGTTCCTGTCCAATTTCGGTGCCGCCCGGCTCCTTGCTCGTCACATTCGTGACGCCGACACGCTCCAGATATTCGGCCAAAAGGCGGAGTTGGGTGGATTTTCCCGTCCCCTCTCCGCCTTCAAACGTAATAAACCGGCCTTTTTGCTGCATTTACTCGGCCCCGAACAGCAGATATTTCAGATTCTGCCCGATACGACCGAAGAAACCGAGCTTTTCAATGTTTCTGTCGGCAACCAGAGGAACATTTTCCATTTCCTGACCGTCCAGCTCAATTCTGACTTCGCCGAGCTTGTCGCCGGCTGCGACCGGTGCCTTGACCGGCTTGTCATAAACCGCCGTCATCTTTATCTTCGACGCCTGGCTTTTTTTCAAAGTCCGTTTGACCGTTTCCGGAACCACCAGCCTGACTTCCTTTTCATTTCCGAAAACGACCGGGATCTCGGCAATTTCCTGTCCCTTGTTCAGCAGATTATAGTTGTTAAACTCGCGAAAACCCCATTCCATCAGACGCTCGGCCTCTTCCGAGCGTTCTTTGTTGGAGTTCATTCCGGTCATAACCTCAATCAGCCGCCTTTCGCCTTTTTTGGCCGAAGCGGTCAGACAGAAACCGGCTTCTTCCGTATGTCCGGTTTTCAGACCGTCGGCATTGGGCATCGAATACAGCAGCGGGTTGCGGTTGCCCTGCGTAATATTGTTGTGGGTATAGTACTTTTCCGAAAAGATGTGATAAAATTCAGGAAATTCCTTAATTATGTGGCGAGCCAGCTTGGCCAGGTCTTCCACCGACATTTTCTGATCCGGATGCGGCAGACCGGTCGAATTGGCAAAAGAACTGTTGTTCAGACCGAGTTCTCTGGCTCTCTTGTTCATCATCTCGGCAAAATCGTCTTCCGAACCGGCCAGATTTTCGGCAGCGACAATACAGGCGTCATTGCCGGATTGAATCAAAATGCCTTTCAGAATGTCCTCGACCCGAACCTTTTCGCCTATTTTCAAAAACATCGTTGAACCGCCGCTGGCTGCGCCGCCGAGCTTCCAGGCCCTTTCGCTGACCGTAAACGTATCGTCCAGCGACAGCGAACCGTCTTTCAGTTTTTCAAAAATCATATTCACGGTCATCAACTTGCTCATCGATGCCGGCGGCACCATCTTTTCATGGTCTTTCACATACAGATACTGTCCGGTGTCATAATCCATCAAAATCGCATTGCGCGCCTGCGTTTCAATCGCGGCTGCGCTGCCGATTCCGGCCAGAACCAGCCCGGCCGTCAGAACTGACGAATACAATTTTTTTCTGCCAAACATCATTTTTTCCTCTACAAACTAATCTTGAACAATTTTTGCATTATAAATTCCGTAATTCTTAACCTTGGCCAGCGTTACTTCCGCCTCCTCGGGAAAACTGAACGGGCCGATGCGCACGCGGTAATAGCGGCTGCCGTCAACGTCGGCCTGCGCCACTTTCGACTTTCCGAACCGGCTCAGTTTGGAACTCAGGTCTTTTGCAGCGTCATGTTTGGCAAAAGAACCCGCCTGAACAAAATAGCTTTTTTCGGCAGTTACGCCGCCGGCCGCATTGTACGGATTATCCAGCCGCAGCGGCTCAACCGCCGCATACTCCATTTTTTTAATCGGGGTCGTTTTTTTCGCCGAAGCCATGACCGGCTCGATTTTCTGTCCAGTCAGAGCCGCTTTCAGCTCCTTGCTTTCCTTCTCCATCAATTCGACCCGGACTTTGGCCGTTCCCTTGGTCTGAAAGCCGAGCAGCTGGGCGCCTCTCTTGGAAATGTCAATAATCCGGTTTTTTGCGTAAGGACCGCGGTCATTCACACGCAACACCAGCGAGCGCCCGTTTTCCAGATTGGTTACTTTGACAATCGACGGCAACGGCAGCGTCCGATGAGCGGCCGTCAGCGTATGCATGTCATACTTTTCGCCGTTGGCGGTTTTCTTATTGTGAAAATCGGAACCGTACCACGAAGCGACACCGACTTCCGAATAGTTGTAGTCCTCCTTCGGATAATAGGTCTTGCCCATAATCTTATAAGGTTTTCCCACCTTATAAACGCCGCCGGTACCGCTGATAGCCGTTGCCTGAGAATAGCCGTCGGGTTCGACGGTGGTGGCGCAGCCCGCGAGCAGTGCCAGCATTCCCAAAACCGGTATAGTATTCTTAAGTCTCATAAATTTCCCTAAATTCAAAAATCGCTTCGCTTAATTTACCTTTTTTTTTTCATTCCGTAAAGCACGATATTTCACTTGTGTAATTTTCTTTCCGGAACCGGCACCGCAAAACCGATATTCGGATTATAGCGGTTAATTTTCTGCAACAGCTGATAGTCCGGATAACCGTCCTGCGGCATTTTGGCCTCCGCCTGCACTTTTTTTATGGCGCTGCGGGTTTTTGAACCGAGCTGCCCGTCTTCGTCAAGCTTAAACCACCCCAGTTTGTTGACAAAGGACTGGATTTTCAAGACATCGTCCGTTTTAACCCGCACGGCCGGATTCTGTTCAACCGGCTTCCACTTTTTTCCGGTTCTGACATAATCGGCCAGCATTCCGACAGCCAACGCATAATTTTCCGAACGGTTCCAGTTCATTATTTTGCGGAAGTTCTCCCGCACCAGATAAGCCTTACCCTTACGCCCCTCGGGAACAATTATCGAAACTTTCTCCTTCGCCGGCAGGCTTATTTTTTTGTTGTCCGCGGTTTTTACGCCCATTTTGCGCCATTTTTCAACCTCCAGACGCATATCGCGTCCGCTCAGCGCATAATCGAAATTCCACGGCAGGCTGACTTCCAGCCCCCAGTCCTCCCCTGCTTTCCAGCCGATGGAAAACAGATAGTTGGCCGCCGAGGCAATCGCGTCTTCAAACGAATGCCAGATGTCTATTCGGCCGTCGCCGTTGTAGTCAACCGCATAGGCGTTGAAAGTCGACGGCATAAACTGAAAATGCCCCATGGCGCCGGCCCAGGAACCCTCCATTTTGGTATGGTCTATTTTCCAGACGTCGACGATTTTCAGCGCCTGATACAGTTCTTCCTTAAAAAACTTCGGCCGCCGTTTGTCATAACTCAGCGTCGTCAGCGCGTCAATTACCTGATAATTGCCGAAATGCTGTCCGAAATTGGTTTCCATTCCCCAGAAAGCAATCAGATAATTAATCTGCACGCCGTACTTTTTTTCCATATCCTTAAACAGCGGATAAAGCTCACGGTACTTCGCCTGCGCCGCCGCCGTTTTTTTGGCATTGACCACCCGGTTGAGATATTCGGTCGACGTCAGCAAAAACTCAATCTGCCTGCGGTCTATCTTTACCACTTCCGGATCCGGGTGATAATAGTCGTTTTCGCCGTAAACCTTCTTGATCGTCTTTTTCGATATGCCGCGGTCAATCATCTCGTCTTTAAGTTCTTCCAGCCACCGGGTATAGACTTCCGGCGTTTCCCTTTTTTCCGCCGCAGACAACGGCTGCGGCAGACAAAGCGCCGACGCCAACAGTAACATGCCCAGTTTTGCTCTCATATTTTTATCCCGCCCAATAACTGATTTCGCCATTTATTTTACCGTTCAGCCTTTTAAAAACAGTTAATGCCGCGCAATTTTCTGTAGATAATTTGAATAAGACGGTTATAATGAATATATTGTTTTGGAAATCTGACATAGGAGGCCGCCATGAACACTTCCGCCGTTTCCCGCTCCCGATTCCGCCGCCATTTCTGGCTTTACGTCATTGCCGCCGTCGCCTCGCTGGGCGGCCTGCTCGCCGGCTTTGACATGGGCGTCATCTCCGGTGCGCTGCTTTTCATCAACGACACATGGAACATGTCCGACTTTACCAAAGGCTGGGTCGTCAGTTCGGCCATTGTCGGTGCCGTTATCGGCGCTGCCGGCAACGGTTTTCTGTCCGACATCTACGGACGCAAAAAAGTCATCATTGCTACGGCGCTCATCTTCGCCGTCGGTTCAGTCATCTGCGCCGCGGCGCCGGACATAGGCTGGCTGATTGCCGGCCGCGTCATTCTCGGGCTGGCCGTCGGCATGGTCAACTTCGTCATTCCGCTGTATCTCTCCGAAATTTCGCCGCAGAAAGTCCGCGGCATGCTGGTTTCGCTCTATCAGCTGGCCATTACCGCCGGCATCTTATTCTCATACCTCATCAACCGCGTCTTTGCGCTGAGCGAATACAACTGGCGCTGGATGCTGCTCTCCGGCCTGTTCCCTGCTTTGGTCATGCTGATTGGCATCAGCTTCCTGGGCGACACGCCCCGATGGCTCATCAGCAAAAAGCGCGAAGACGAAGCCCGCAGAATCTTTCTGGACATTGATCCGGACTGTAACCCCGAACAACAGATTAAGGAAATCCGCCAAACCATCAAACGAGCGCAAAAAAACGACGGACATTCCGGTTTTCAGCGTTGGATGCTGATGCCCGTTTTCGTTGGCGTCGGCATGATGTTCATGCAGATATGCACCGGCATCAACACGATTATCTACTACACGACAACCATTTTCAAAGTCGCGGGCTTCTCGTCGGCCATCGGCGCGATCTATGCCACCATCGGTATCGGTTTCGTCAACTTCTTCATGACTTTTGTCGCTATCGTCTTTGCCGACCGTATCGGCCGAAAGCCCCTGCTCTACGCCGGCTTGAGCGGCGTTACCGTCAGCCTGTTCGCGCTGGGGGCTTCTTTCTGGTTTGCCGACGCGCTTGGCGACAATCTCAAATGGATGGCCGTCGGCAGCGTGGTTGTATATATCGCCTCTTTCGCCTTTTCGCTCGGCCCCATTGGCTGGATTGTCGTTTCCGAGATTCTGCCGCTGAAAATCCGCGGCCTTGCCATGAGCATCTGCACCGTTGCCAACATGGCGTTCAACTTCGTTGTCGTTCTTACATTTCTGCCGCTGATAAATTCCGTCGGCGAAGCGCGAACTTTCTGGATGTACGGCATTATCGGCATCTTCTGCCTGTTTTTTACCTACCGGTATCTGCCCGAAACCAAAGGACGCTCACTGGAGCAGATAGAAAAGAACTGGGCCGAAGGCGTCCCTGCCCGCAAGTTCTGAGAATCCCGCTTTTCAAAGGTTCCGTTCCCGGAACCTTTTTTATTTTCGGCCAAACCGTTTTGTGTTGACTTACTTTGGCCGTTATGCTAAAATTTTTGTCAATTTTCTGAATTATTCTGTTGACGCTTCTTATTATACCCCAATATCGCTTCAGCAGATAATTCTATTGTTTAATTAAAAAAAATTTTTTTATGAAAAACTTAGAAAACGTAAAAAAAATGATGCTGCAATGCGTTGTCATCAACTGGGACGGAACACTGGTTTCTTCGGCTGCCATGATTCATCAGGCCTATCTGAAAACCATGCAGGCGCTGCAAATTCATCCCGAATGGTCTCCGGAAGACACGATGAGACAAAACGGCAGACCTCCTGTTGAAATTTTCAATGACGCCGGCATCTGGGGAAGCAAGGCCATCGGTTCCGTCGCCAAAGACTTTTTCTACCGCGGCCTGGAAGACATCCGCAAAACCAAACCGGAACTTCTGCGCCTCAAGGACGGAGCACTTGACCTGCTCAACTGGTTTGCAAACCACCCGGCCTTCCCGCGCATTGTCATCTGCGGCAACAAAACCCAGTCCATTTTGGAACTGGAAGTTAAAACATTCAAACTTAAAGGTCTGGTAGACATCGTCATCGGCAGTCGCATGGACAGCCTTGACAACAAACCGCAGCCGGAAATGTTTGAACGCGCTGTCGAAGGGTTAACGATTAAAAACCCGGCCGAAGAAGTTTTGCATATCGGAGACAATCCCCGTGTCGATCCCTCTTTTGCAGGAGCCTACGGCGCTTCTTCGATACTGGTTGCTGACACGTCCTCCGCGGACGCCGCGTCGCTGACCGAACTGCTGACCAAGCTGAAGTAAAAACCTAAATCTTAAAAAAAGAGCCCTCCGAATGGAGCGCTCTTTTTTTTAACCCGCAGCAGCATAATAACGCTTTTTCGCCTTTTCTCCGTCTTTCAGACGCTTGTATTTGCGAAACTCGCACAAACTGTTTTGAATATCATGCAAAGCCAGATAGTCGCCGCCGCAATAAGCGGGATTACGCCAGCGCACCGCATGCCAGTCTTTGCCCGTGCGCAGCTTCAGCCGCTCCGTTTCCCTGGCCTGTATTGAATAAAGATATCGGCACTTTTCCTCCGCTTCCCTTTTGCTCAGCCTTTTGCCGAAAATAATGTTCAATCCCCAGTGAGCGCCCGGCCCCACAATCAGAAAATCATTCGCCGTATAATCGACAATATTCCCTGCATAAGTCGCATCAAGCAAAATCTGTCCGGCAAGAAAAGGACCGGCCAGCGCAACATGCTTTTCCACAACTGACAACCCTCCTGCGGCCGGCGTTTCCGCCAATTCCCGGCAAAAGTCTTTTATTTTCCCGGCCATATCCGCCAACATGAGCAAAACCTGCACATGCTTGTCTTTCGGCCGATAAGCCGCATTATATGGATGCGATGAAATCAGATAGGCGTTTGAAAACAAGCTCTCCTGATTTCTTTTGGCATCAAAACGCGCTTCAAAAGCCTCAAAGTCAAAATTCTCAGGATCCAGCAAACCGCCGAACAGGTTTTCAATCGTATCGCGACGGTTAAAAAAGCGGTATGCGACAATGTTAAACAGCTTTTTTCCGACACTTATGCTCTCATCCGTCAGATATTTCGTCAGTGCCAGCGTACCGCCGTCCAACTCACGATAAACGTTACAGAAACGATAATTTCGGAGTATCTCGTCCGTACTCCACGGCGCAGGCAGATTCAAAACGTTCCGCCGATGCCAGATTTCCTGTCGGTCATATATAAATTCAAAAAATTCCGCAATCCTGTCCAATTGATATTTTCCGTTTAACATTAAATAATACAAGATTTTGCCACATATTTAACAAAAGTAAAACGAAACAAATTATTTTTACATAAAAACCTGAACTTTTAAACAAAGAAGAGGCAGCGCATTTCTGCACCGCCTTTTATATGAAAAAAACTTTTACTGGGTCAAAAGATTTTACTTTACCTGAGTAAATCCGGTATTGGCGGAGAGAGTTGCTAAGCAAAAATGACCTTTAATGTCATTTTTGTCTGCA
>ENA-OPBN01000048-OPBN01000048.1-human-gut-metagenome-genome-assembly--contig:-NODE-48-length-113283-cov-8.576483_pt1 | contig 113283 bp, 63 predicted proteins | sample MGYA00241068_ERZ501452 | MGnify/ENA primary metagenome ERZ501452 (study PRJEB25962, sample SAMEA2042507) | human gut metagenome | biome: human gut; feature: human-associated habitat; material: faeces... | reverse complement strand
TTCTTTTAGTTTCTTGCTTCATTTTAATTGTGATTTATAATCACGTAAATGTACTTAAATAATATTGTAAATGAAAGATAAATATCTTATTAATAAGATGAAAAGACGATATTCATGTAAGATAAATGTATAAAAGATAAAAGAAAAAGTATAATGCGTTTTCCCTGCATCTTACCATCATTGACATCATTCCACCCGGGTAAACAGATCGTTGCACCCAGGTGAACAGATCGTTGTACCCGGATGAACAGATCGTGCCACCTGGGTGCAACGATGTCGATGATGGTAAGATGATATATGGATAGTAGCTTATTAACAGGCAGTTATAATAGTGTTTACATACTAAGTAGCTTTAGATGTTGGTCAATATAGCTTGCAATGAAAAGATGCTGACTGTTGAATGAGACTTAGTGAGAGACACCTCAAAAATAATGAGAGATACCTTTTTTTGAAAGTATCTCTCATTATTTATCTATCAGATAATAAGATGTTTAAGTGAAAAGAGTGAGACCGTGAGACTAAAAACTTTTTTTATTTTCTGGGAAGTGGCTGCGTTTATGACTTGATTTTATCCATTTATAACTCTCATTCAGCATTACAAGAAATGATAAAACGTAATCTCTTTAGGAGCAACCAATCGGAAACGCGAAAAATATAACCTTCTTTTTAGTGGTAACAGCAATTTTAATCGTCTATTAATAAAGGTCCTTTATTTGCGAAGTTGCAAGTAAGGGGTGTATTGAGATGTAAACAACTAAATTGCAATAAAGTGTACACACTAATGAATCGTATAATAAGTATAAGAATCATCTTTTTATTATTCCTAGGATATATAGGTGCCGGCAACTTGCTTGCCCAATCTTCCATTCCTCCATTCAAAAAAGGGGAGCGAGTGATATTTGTAGGGAATAGCATCACCCATGGTGGTCATTATCATTCGTTTGTATGGCTGTATTATATGACTCGTTTTCCGGATAAACCGATTACAATAATGAATGCCGGAATCGGGGGAGAGAGTGCATGGGATATCAAAGACCGATTGGACGAAGATGTCTTCAAGCGGAAGCCGACATATATGACTCTTACGTTTGGCATGAACGATACCGGATATGACATCTACTGGAAAGACAATGCAAAAGAGCTTTCGGAACAACAGGTGAAGAAGTCGCTCGACAATTTCAAGGAGATAGAAGAACGGTTGCTGGATAAGGATAAAGTGACAAAAGTACTGATAGGCGGATCGCCCTACGATGAAACGACCAAAATAAGCAGTTTCCTTTTTAAGAATAAAAACGATGCTATTCTAAAGATCATTGATGCCCAACGTTCAACGGCTGCGAAGAATGGATGGGGCTTTGTCGATTTCAACCAACCGATGGTGAAGATCAGTCGGGATGAACAGAAGAAAGATTCTACCTTTACATTTTGTAGAGTAGACAGAATCCATCCGGATAATGACGGGCAGATGGTCATGGCTTATCTGTTCTTGAAAGCACAAGGGCTTGCCGGAAACGAAGTAGCAGATGTAACCATCGATGCAAACGACTCAAAAGTAACCAGTCATAAGAACTGTAAGATTTCAAAACTGAAGAAAGAAGAAGGAAGTTTGAGCTTTGATTATTTGGCGAAAGCACTTCCTTATCCCTTAGATTCCATTCCTCGACATGGCTGGGGAAATAAAAGGTCGCAGCGAGATGCCATGCAATTGGTTCCGTTTATGGAAGAGTTTAATCAAGAACGCTTGCAGGTTGCGAATTTGGAAGATGGGCTCTATCAGCTGGCTATCGACGGATTGTTGATAGACGAAGTTTCGTCAGAACAATTGGCAAACGGAATTAATCTGGCTAATTATCCGAATACTCCTCAATATCAGCAAGCCATGAAGATCATGTATCTCAATGAAGAACGCTTTGAAGTGGAGAAACGTTTCAGAGAATATTTGTGGACCGAATATAGCTTCTTAAAAAAAGAAGGCTTGCTGTTTGCCGATAATCAGGAGGCTGTGAATAAGCTGAGAGAATACTTGCCTAAAGATCCGTTTCTGAGAGCGAGCTATGATTGGTATACTAAAGCGATGTATCTTGAGGTGCGCGAAGTGTGGGGTAAGTATATGGATGCTATCGTCAAGACGATTTATAAAATGAATAAGCCGACGACGCATCGGGTGAAGTTGACGAAAATAAAATAAAACGCAGATATGAAGAATACGAGATTGTTAATAGGAATCGGGCTGTTATTATGCCTGTGTAACTTGTCATCAGTAATGCATGGAAAGAACACAAACGTTCTTTTTAGTGTGGCAGATTTGAAGTGCGAGAACTTAATCAATCCTTTGGGAATTGATAACACTGCCCCTCATTTCAGTTGGAAATTGAAAGGTGATGGGTGGAAGCAAGGACAAACTTTCTATGAGATTCAAGTGGCTTCGGATAGCCTGTTGTTGGTGAATGACAAAGCTGACTTGTGGAATACCGGAAAAGTAAAATCAGATGCTTCGGTGATGGTGCCTTATCAAGGGAAGCAATTGAAATCCCGTTCTTTGTGTTATTGGCGAGTGCGTGCTTGGAATTCAAAAAAGAAGGTTTCGGCATGGAGTCCTGTTGCCCGATTTGGCGTAGGAATATTAGATAAGAATCAGATGCAAGGCGAATATATCGGATCGTCCGCCGAAGGTGGCAAAATTTGTGCTCCCATTCTTCGCAAGAAAGTAAGAATGACTAAGGGAGAGACTGCCATTTTGCATATCAATACTTTGGGCTATCATGAGATATATGTAAATGGAGAGAAAGTGGGAGAAGATGTACTTACTCCGGCAGTTTCGCATTTGAGTAAACGTTCGCTGATTGTCACATACGACCTAACTCCTTATCTGAAAGATGGCGAAAATGATCTGCTGATATGGCTGGGACAGGGATGGTATAAGACGACAACTTTCGGAGCTGCATACGACGGTCCGCTTGTAAAAGCTGAGCTAGATGTATGGAAAAACGGCGAATGGGAAGTAGTAGCTAAGACTGATCGCAGTTGGCAAGGTCGTGAAAGTGGTTATTCGGATACGGGCACATGGCGTGCTTTGCAGTTTGGTGGTGAGAGAGTGGATGGAAGAATTCTTCCGAAGGATCTTTCGTCGCAAACGCTGGATCAATTGAAATGGGCACCGGTAGTGACGGTGAACGTTCCCGATCATATCGCTTCGCCGCAAATGTGTGAAGTGAACAAGATACATGATACGTTGCAACCCGTTTCGATTAAAAAACTGGGTGACAATACTTGGTTGGTGGATATGGGAAGGGTGCAGACAGGATGGTTTGTGATGCGTATGCCTACGTTGCCTGAAGGTCATGAAATCACGATGGAATATAGCGATAATCTGACGAAGGAAGGTGAATTCGACAAACAGGGAGAGAGTGATATTTACATCTCCGGCGGCGGTAGTGGCGAATGTTTCAGAAATAAATTCAATCATCATGCTTATCGTTATGTGCGCATTTCCAATCTTCCGGTAGGACCGAAAGCGGAATGGATGAAGTCGCTGCAGATTTATGGAGATTACAAACAGGCAGCTACTTTTGAATGTTCGGACGCAGATCTGAATGCGATACACAATATGATTCAGTATACGATGAAATGTCTGACTTTCAGTGGTTATATGGTGGACTGCCCGCATTTGGAACGTGCCGGATATGGGGGAGATGGTAATTCATCTACTATGTCTTTGCAGATGATGTATGATGTAGCTCCGACTTTCGAAAACTGGTTGCAAACATGGAGCGATTCGATGCGCGAAGGGGGAAGTCTGCCGTACGTGGGTCCTAATCCCGGTGCTGGTGGCGGTGGTCCGTATTGGTGCGGATTCTTTGTGCAGGCGCCTTGGAGAACTTACATCAATTATAATGATCCGCGACTGATTGAGAAATATTATTCTCAAATGAAGGAATGGTTTAAATATGTAGATAAATATACGGTAGACGGATTGCTGAAACGTTGGCCCGATACTAAGTATCGCGACTGGTATCTTGGCGATTGGTTGGCACCGATGGGAGTGGATGGAGGTAATCAGACTTCGGTAGATTTGGTATGTAATTGTTTCATCAGCGAATGTCTGTCGACGATGGAAAAAACAGCCCTCACACTAGGAAAAGAGGAAGAAGCACAAGCGTTTGCTCTCCGTAGAAAGCAGTTGAATGAGTTGATTCATAAGACTTTCTATCGTGCCGATGAGGGGATTTATGCTACCGGTTCTCAGTTGGATATGTCTTATCCGATGTTGGTAGGTGTCGTTCCGGATGCTCTGTACGATAAAGTAAAAGAGAATATTATTGCTATCACTCAGCAAAAACATAAGGGTCATATTGCCGTCGGTCTGGTCGGTGTGCCTATCCTTACAGCATGGGTGACACGCAACAAGGAAGTCGATCTGTTTTATCAAATGTTGAAGAAACGTGATTATCCCGGTTATCTCTATATGATAGATAACGGCGCAACAGCAACTTGGGAGTATTGGAGTGGTGAGCGCAGTCGGGTGCATAATTGCTATAATGGTATCGGAACTTGGTTTTATCAGGCAGTAGGTGGTTTGAGACTGGATGAGACGGCTCCCGGATATCGTCATGTATTTATTGATCCTCAAATACCAACCGGAGTGACTTGGGCGAAGATAACGAAAGAGTCTCCATACGGGGAAATAGCTGTCCGTTGGGAGTTGAAGGAGAATCGGTTACATCTGCAAGTATCTGTTCCTGCCGGGGTGACGGCTACGGTTTGTACACCGAGAAATGCTGTTTCCTGTCAGAAGAATGGAAAGAAGATAGATATGGAGAAGGAACCTGTCATGGTAGAAGCGGGAGAATTTGCATTTGAGTTCTTGCTGCAATAAATAGGCTCTTAGTCACTTTAGGTGGAAAATAATAGTTTATCAATACTATCTCTACTCTCCTCCTTCCGGAAGGAGGGGAGTGAAGATAGCCTAATTATCGGATAGATCATCCTTTTTCCACCAAAAGTAACAAAGAACCAAGTTTGTTATCTTATATAAAAGATATGCACGAAAAAATATTAATGGTTATGAAGAAACTGGTATTATCAGTATTGTTAGTCTTTTCTCTTGTTGCTACGACTTTTGCGCAACAGGGGAAAGTGTATGAAACCCGTACCGTGAAAAGTAAGATTCTCGGGATGGATCGTAGTTATTCCATTTATCTGCCTCCCGGCTATGAAGAGGGAGATGGTAGTTACCCTGTGTTATATTTGCTTCATGGGCATGGTGATAACCATACGGGATGGGTGCAATTCGGGCAAGTGCGTTACATTGCCGATAAAGCGATTACTGAGGGTAAGTCGGCACCGATGATCATTGTGATGCCTGATGGTGATACTGTACACAAAGGGTATTTTAATCTACTCGACGGATCGTACAATTATGAGGACTTCTTTTTTCAGGAGTTGATACCGCATATTGAGAAAACGTATAAAGTACGTGCCGAAAGACGTTATCGGGCGATTGCCGGACTCTCGATGGGAGGAGGAGGAACGTTGATGTATGCGCTTCGCCATCCGGAAATGTTTACGGTTGCCGCCCCGCTGAGTGCAGTAAATGTAGCTTGGACGTTTGAACAGATGAAGAAACAATCGGATATGACGAATATTCCGGATGAGAAGTGGCAATCAATCCGTAAAGAGATGGACGAACGGGTGATTCTGGAGAACTCTCCGAAAGAAACGCTGGATCGTATCAAGCAAATACGCTGGTATATCAGTTGTGGTGACGATGATTTTCTGTCGGATATCAATTGTGCATTACATTCTCTATTTAGAAAGCATCAGGTAGGGCACGAATACAGAGTTAAAGATGGTGGTCATTCGTGGACCTATTGGAGGATGGAATTGCCGGAGGTGATGGGATTTGCATCTAAAATGTTTACTCAATATTAAAATGATATAAGTTTCATAATTTAAATTATTATATAAAATGGATAAGAAATTGTTTGCTTTACTAGGCGGTTGTCTCCTGTCGGGAATGGCAGAAGCTGGACAAACGAAGCCTAATGTGATCATTATTTATACCGATGATCACGGCACATTGGATGCCAACTGTTTTGGTGCACCCGATTTGTGTACACCCAATATTGATGCACTAGCCACACATGGAGTGCGGTTTACACAATTTTATGCAGCGCCGGTAAGTTCCGCTTCGCGTGCTTGCTTGCTCACCGGGCAATATGCCAAACGGGCAGGGCTGACAGGTAATGCCGGATGGACAGGGCTTCGACCTGAAAAGGAGACGATTGCCGAGCGTATGAAAGCAAACGGTTATCAGACGGCTTGTATCGGTAAGTGGCATTTGGGCTCATGGAAAGAATACAGACCTACGGCACAAGGATTCGATTATTTCTGGGGATTTCTGGGTGGATGTATCGATAGCTACTCGCATTTCTTTTATTGGGGCGGTCCGAATATGCACGATTTATGGAGAAATGATGAAGAAATCTATGAGCCCGGCAAGTTCTTTACTGCCGAAACGATGAAAGAAGTCAGAGGCTATATTAAGAATCGTGAGAAAGACAAACCTTTCTTTCTTTATTGGGCGGTGAATATTCCTCATTATCCGTTGCAACCGAGTGAGAAGTGGCTCGAATATTATTCCAAACTACCCAATCCTCGCAGAATGTATGCTGCTTTCGTATCTACATTTGATGATTATTTGGGAGAATTGCGTACGTTCTTAGCTGCTCAGGGACTGGATGAAAATACGATCATCATCTTCCAGTCGGATAACGGACATAGTACCGAAGTTCGCACATTCGGTGGCGGAGGTTATTGCGGTGATTATCGTGGCGGTAAGTTTTCATTGTTTGAAGGGGGGATTCGTGTGCCAGCTATTGTTTCATGGCCCGGACATTTCCCTGAAGGCGAAACGCGTGATCAGGTGGCTATGAACATCGACTGGTTCCCGACCATAGCCGAACTCTGCGGATTGAATACCGAAGGACTGGAAGTGGATGGAAAGAGCCTCGTTCCGCTGATTAAAGGGGAAGTACTGGAATCTCCGCACGATGTGCTCCATTTTGATTTTGAAAAGCAGTGGGCGGTTCGTTATGGAGATTGGAAATTGATTAATAATGCAATAGACGTTCATCCTGATGATAAGAACAAAGTGCTCGATGGACTTTATCTGACTAACTTGAACGAGGATCCTACCGAATCGGCTAATCTGAAAGATAAGCATCCGGAGAAGGTGAAGGAGTTGTTGAAGTTTAGAAAACAGTATGAGGACTCGCTGCCTGTAGAGAACAAAAAGAAATAATTAGTATTTTTCCTACATCTTTTTTAGTGGTATTGTTTATTTGAGTCGTTCTTACTATAAAGAGTATCTTTTAATGGCTTAAAATGTTTGCTATGAACACACAAACTTCTTATGTTATCCTGCTATGGTGTCTTGGTAGCCTATTGGTTTCCGGTTGTCGACAACAGCATAATGTCGTAATGGATATGGTGCATCACAATCCGGGAGAAGCTATGACGGAATCAAAATATCTGGATCCGGCTTTTCTGAAAGAGAATGGGTATGGAGCTAAAGTCTTTTTCTTATTTGAGGCTGCCCAGTTCGGAATTGATTGGAAGGAGTTTGATTCCTCATTGTTTCCGGATAGTACGAAAGCCGGTGAGTGGGTTGCTAAGAAAGCAGAAGTGATTCATGAGAAATATAATGCCACTAAAAAAGAAGGATTAGATGTCTATTGTATGCTTGATATGCTAGTGCTTCCTTCGGCACTAGTAGAAAAGCATAAGTCGGAACTTACGAATGATAAAGGTAAAATAGACATCTCAAAACCTTATACTCAAGCATGCATCAGAGAGTTGATGAAAGAAATGTTTGAGACATTCCCACAGTTGGATGGACTGGTGATTCGTACCGGAGAAACGTACTTGCATGATGCGCCTTATTATACTGGAAATCATCCAGTTCTGCATGGTATGCATGATCATATAACGCTTATTAATCTGTTGCGTGATGAAGTTTGTGATAAACGTGATAAGAAATTGTTTTATCGCACATGGGATATGGGGCAACTGCATTCTATCCCTAAATACTACTTATCAGTAACCGATAGTATTGAGCCACATCCCAATCTTTACTTTTCTATCAAACATACCATGACTGACTTCTGGCGATTAACTATTACCAATCCTAATATGGATTATGACGCAATGGACACATATTGGCTCGAAGAATCCGGTCAATATGGAGTACCTTTCAATCCTTGCATCGGTATTGGAAAACATCAGCAGGTTGTAGAAGTGCAATGCCAGCGTGAATATGAAGGTAAAGGTTCGCATCCCAACTATATTGCAAAAGGTGTGATTGATGGTTTTGAGGAATTCCATAAACGCGGTATCAAACAGCCTTATTGTCTAAACCAAGTAAAAGACAACCCTTTGTTTAAAGGTGTTTGGACGTGGTCTCGCGGTGGAGGATGGGGCGGACCCTATATCACCAATGAGTTCTGGATTGAACTGAATGCTTATGTAATGTCTCATTGGGCGAAAGATCCGTTGCGCGAAGAAAAAGAGCTGATGGCTGACTTTGCTCGTGAAAAAGGATTGCCGGAGAGTGAATTAGATGCTTTCAGAAGGCTTTGCCTTTTGTCGGAAGATGGTGTCATTAAAGGACAGTATAGTACTTTTGGAGATGTCTTTGTCAATTGGACACGCGATGATAATATAACCGGTGATTTCTTCCAGAAAGCTTATTTTGATCGTATGATTAAGAATAATCGTATAGAAGATTATTTGAAAGAGAAAGAAGAAGCTGTCGGTATCTGGAAAGAGATAGAACTAATCTCACGTAATTTACATTTCTCTTCGGAAGAACTTTCCCATTTTGTATGTACTTCATGTACTTACGGACGTATCAAATATGAGCTATGTGCAGTATCATGGCAAATTATGCTTCATGGGTATGAGGCTGAGAAAACAGGCAAACCTTTTGATCGTGAGATAATGAATGATCACATTAAGTCTTTTGATCAATTGTGGAATGAATGGAATGAACTTGATAAACAAAATGAAGATTGCCCTTCGATATATAAGATTTCTTCTTCCTTCTTTGGAGTGCCTACAGGGATAAAAGAGACTGTAGACAGGTATCGGGAATAAAGTGTTTTCTAATCGAAATTAATTTATTACGAAAAAAGTAAGATAGGCTTTAGTGGTCTATCTTATTTTATTCGTCATACTAATATATAATGTAAATAGAATAATAGCAAAGAAAAATGAAATAAATGAAATGCGATTCTAATTGTAGATATTATATTAATTCTTAAAAGTGATATTTTATGAGAAACCAATTACACAAATGTTTTAAATGGCAATGGCTTGTGTGTTTAGCTGTAGGCTGTTGCTTTACGTCTTGTAAAGACGATGATGACTCTTCGAAAGAATATAACCCAAACGAAGAAGTTGTCTTAAGTAGTTTTAATCCAACTAAGGGACCACTTGCTTCGCAAGTTATATTGTATGGACAGAATTTTGGGAATAACAAAGAAATTGTTAAAGTGTTCTTTAATGAGAAAGAGGCTAGTGTAATATCAGCTACTGGTAATAAAATACTGGTGTTAGCACCGCGTCTTCCAGGGGAAGAATGCGTGATTAAAGTGAAAGTGGGAGAGCAAGAACAAACTTATAAAGATATATTTGATTATGTCATACAAACTAATGTTACTACGTTGGTTGGTGGAGTTAAATCGGATGCGAATCCACGGGGAACAGTATCTCTTTCGGAAGCTCAATTTAAAAAAAACATAAACAAGGCTCTAGCCATAGATGAAGAAAAGAATATTTATTTTGATGTAGAAGATCAAAATTCTAATTTCGATTGCTACATAATGAATGAAGATGCTAATCAGATTAAATACCTTGAGTCTAGTGGCTATGGATTAAATGGTCCTGTAGTAGCATATAGTCCATTAAGGGGTACTTGTTATAAATTGCGAGCTAATTCTACAAGTCATGAATATTGGTATTATGACAAGAAAATGGGATTGGCTAAGGTACAAGAAGGGAAGATTGTTTGGCAAAATAATGTGGAGCCCACAAAAGCTGATGGATGGGCAGTATGGAGTGATAAACAATGCTTTGCAATGAATCCAGAAGATGGAATGTTTTATACAAGAAGTTGGGCTGGAGAAATTTTACGCTTTGATCCTGCGACTAGCTTAGGTGAGGTGCTGAATCCGTATCCCAATGTCGTTGCTCCCAAAGGATGTTCTTATGGTGTTATATTTGATGTATTTGACAAAGACATTTTATATTTCTCTGTAGAATCTGCTCATTGCATTTATAAATATGTGTTTAGTACAGGTGAATGTACATTGTTGGCAGGGAAGGAAAATACTGGTGGATATATGGATGGACCTTTGGCAAATGCTAGATTTAATTCGCCGCAACAGATTTGTATGGATTCAGAAGGTAATTTATTTGTTGCCGATAAAAATAACCACTGTATTCGAAAGATAACGATGGAGACTGGATATGTATCTACCGTTGCAGGAATCCCTCAAAAATCAGGTTATCAGAATGGAACTTCAGATGTGGCTTTATTGAATAAACCAGTAGGACTGGTAATCGATTCTGAAGACATAATGTACATCGGTGACTCAGAGAATGCTGCCATTCGCCGTTTAGCTATTGAATAACAAATTCCAAACTTTACATTTATTATTATGAATAGAATATTAATATTATTCGTTTTGTTTCTTTCATTAGCTACGATGCTTTACGCACAAGAGGAGCAGAACTTTATATTGTCTGGTACAGTTTACGATGAGATGAATGAACCGGTTCCGGGAGCTAATGTGTATGTTAAAGACAAACCGGGTGTGGGTGTCACAACGGATATTGACGGAAACTTTAAATTGAAGGTCAATCAATACGATGTTTTAGTCGTTTCTTTTTTGGGATATGAAAATTTTGAAAAACGTTTAGTCAATAAACAGGCTAATTTGAAGGTGACTTTAAAGCCTGCATCCAAAGAAATAGATGAAGTAGTGGTAGTAGGTATGGGTACACAGCGTAAAGTTAGTGTGGCCGGTGCAATCTCTTCAATTAAACCGGCAGAGTTGGATGTGCCGTCTACTAATATCGTAAATACCTTAGGGGGGCGTGTTCCCGGTATTATTGCAGTGCAGCATAGTGGAGAGCCGGGGAAAAATATTTCGGAATTTTGGGTGCGTGGTATAGGAACCTTTGGCGCCAGTAGTGGTGCATTGGTCTTGATTGATGGATTGGAGGGCGATTTGAGTCAGATTGATGCAGCCGACGTTGAGAGCTTTTCTGTATTGAAAGATGCATCGGCAACAGCTGTTTATGGTAGTCGTGGTGCTAATGGTGTAGTATTGGTAACAACTAAACGCGGCTTAGAACAAAAATTAAAAATAACAGCGCGTGCTAATTTTACTGTTTCACAGTTAAAACGTTTGCCGGATTATGTTGATGGTTATCAATATGGTTTGCTGGCAAATGAGGCGAAAGCGGCTTCAGGTGAATCACCGCTATATAATTCAACGGAGTTGGAAATCATTAGAGACGGGCTGGATCCTGATTTATATCCGAATATTGATTGGCAGGATGTTATTTTGAATCCTACTTCTTTCCAACAGACTTATTATGTCAGTGCACAGGGAGGCAGTACAGTAGCTCGATATTTTGCCAGTTTGGGTATGTCGAATGAAAGTTCTGCTTATAATGCTTCCGATGATAGTAAATATAATAAAGGTGTAGGTTATGATACATATAATTACCGATTGAATTTAGATGTTAATCTTACAAAGACTACTCAAGTTCATGTTGGAGCTACCGGATATATGTCGGTTAATGATCGTCCGAGTATGGGACAACCATACAGTAGAGGACAGAGTTTCACTGATTGGCTATGGAGTTCGCAGGCAAAAACTACACCTGTAAGTTATCCACTACGCTATTCAAATGGTCGTTTACCTGCAGTAGCCGAAAAAGATGAGATTTCTCCTTATGTATTACTAAATTATACTGGAAGTACAAAAGAGCAAAAGAATCGCAATATGGTTTCTTTGGGAATCAATCAAGATCTGTCAATGATTACGAAAGGACTGACGGCGAAATTGCAAGCTTCGTGGGATACGCAAGGATTGCATGGAGAAAGCCGGAATAAAATGCCTGAATTATGGCAAGCTTCCGAACGCAATTATGGAGGAGATTTGATTATGACTCGTAAAGTACAAGCAACTCCTGTTAGTTACACATCAATGTCGTGGAACTGGAGAAAGATTTATATGGATGCAAGTGTTAACTACGAGCGTGTATTTGGTGATCATCGTTTGGGTGGGCTATTATTCTATTATATGGAAGATACTTCGGAGTCGGGAGCTAGTAGTAGCATGAATGCTATTCCTAAACGTTATCAAAGCCTTTCGGGACGTTTCACTTATGGTTTTCAGGATTCTTATTTCTTTGATTTCAACTTTGGTTTGAATGGTTCCGAGAACTTTGAGCCGGGTGAACAATTTGGTTTCTTCCCTTCAGGAGCTTTTGCGTGGGTGCCTACTTCATATAAGTTTATGCAGGATAATGTAAGTTGGTTGAACTTTCTGAAGTTCCGTGCATCTTATGGCGTGGTTGGTAATGACCGAATATCTAACAGACGCTTTCCATATTTGACGCTTATTAAAAGAAATACGGGTACTAGCAATCCTTGGGGAGGTACTGGAAGTATAGAGGAAGATCAAGTTGGAGCAAATAATCTGATGTGGGAAAAGGCGAAAAAGTTGGATTTTGGAGTAGATCTCCATTTGTTTGATGATAAGTTTACTGTTACGCTTGACTATTTTAAAGATACACGTGATGGAATTTTTCAAGAACGTAAAGTGATTCCTGATTATGTGGGGCTCATTCAAAAGCCTTATGGTAATGTGGGAAGTATGAAGAGCTGGGGTGCTGATGGTAATTTTGAATTTTACCATAAACTGGCGAAAGATATGTATTTGACTTTGCGTGGAAATTTCACCCTATCTAAAAATAAGATATTGAATTGGGAAGAAAACAATCATCCTTATCCATATATGAAAGCTAATGGATATGCTAATGGAGTGCAGCGTGGATTGATAGCATTAGGATTATTTAAGGATCAACAAGATGTTGATATGAGTCCTCAACAGTTTGGTACGGTACGTCCAGGTGATATCAAATATAAAGATGTAAATGCTGACGGCAAAATTACAGATGATGATAGAGTTCCATTGTTTGCCAATTCCGGAGTGCCTCAGCTAATGTATGGATTCGGTGCAGAGTTGCGTTATAAAGACTTCACTTTAAATGTATTGTTTAAAGGTACAGGAAAAAATATGTTTTTATATGGTGGACAAAATAGCGACCGCTTTGATGGCTACATACCTTTTAATAGAGGAGCACAAGGTAATGTTTTAGCAATAGCTGCAGATCCGGCTAATCGGTGGATTTCTGCTGAATTTTCAGGGAATCCTGCTACAGAGAACCCAAATGCACGTTTCCCCCGATTGTATTACGGAAAAAATGAGAATAACAACAGAGCTTCTACTTACTGGATGGGAAATGCCCGTTATTTAAGATTGCAGGAGTTAAGTTTAAATTATAATTTAAAAATGCCCGGTTTAAGACGTATTTTAGGTATTCAGTCTTTGGATATACAGTTGATGTGTGAGAATTTGGCAGTGTGGGATTCTGTGAAGTTATTCGATCCGGAGCAAGCGAACGCATGTGGACAGGCTTATCCTATACCTGCTCGTTACTCTCTGCAGTTATATTTGAATTTCTAAAATAAGTATCAATTTAACAGAAAGCAATTCATGAAAAAATATATTTTACTATCGTTTGTCTGCTGTGTCGTGGGACTGTTTGGTTCTTGTGATTATTTAAATGTAGACGATTATTTTGAAGACACTTTTAAAGAAGACTCTATTTTCTCTAATAAGAATAATTTAGAGTACTATTACAATGGTGCTGTGGCGTTATTGCCAAAAGAAGGAAGATTATGGCACTGGGGATCTACTCCCGGAGTAACTGGCTCGGATGAAGCTGTGACTTGCGGATCTTACTCTAATGGTTTTGTAGAAGTTTCTTTTTCAGGTACTCAACTTACTACAGACCGCATTTCTGCTACTTCGATGGGCGGTTGGGATTGGAATTTCAATATTTGGTCCAATTGTTATAAGATAATTCGTAAGATGACTATCGCGTTACCTCGTATTAATGAAGTTCCGGATGCAACAATCTTCGATAAGATGGAGTTGGATGGAAAGTTACGTTTCTTAAGAGCGTATGCTTATTATTTGATGGTAATGCAATATGGACCGGTTATTATTCTGGGAGATGATGTGCTAAATACTAATGAAGATACTGATTATTATTCATTGACTCGTAATACCTATGACGAATGTATTGATTATATCTGTTCCGAATTTGAAAAAGCTGCTAATGGTTTGCCTACTAGCCAACCCATTGATAAAATTGATGCTCCTACAAAAGGTGCTGCACTGGCTTTAGTGGCCCGTTTAAGATTGCAAGCTGCAAGCCCGTTATTTAATGGAGGAGAAGCTGCACATAAATATTTTAGCAATTTTGTCCGTAGTACGGATGGTGTACATTATATATCTCAAACGTATGATGAACGTAAATGGGCACTAGCCGCAGCCGCTGCTAAGAAGGTTATGGATTTGAATACATATGAATTGCATGTGGTGAAAGATCCGTCATACACGGATAAATTGCCGTCAAATGTGCCTCATGCTGATTTCCCGGCTGGTGCCGGAGGTATTGATCCGTTCCGTTCATATTCAGAAATGTTTAATGGTGAAACTTTAGCGAATACTAATACAGAATTGATATGGGGGACTTCTCAGAATATTAATGAACATTTGGATCACGTTTTCCCATTAACGTTTGGTGGAACCGGCTCAATTAGTGTGCCACAGAGAATCGTAGACGCTTTCTACATGGCAGATGGTAAAGATATTCATAGTTCAAGTTCCGAATATCCTTATGAAGCTCGTCCTTATGATAATACTTGTGTGACATCAGGAGATTTAGTGCTATCTAAGAATTATGTGTTGAAAGACAAAACGTATAAAGCATACGCGAACCGTGAACCTCGCTTTTATGTGAATATAGGTTATTCTCGTGCACTTTGGACTATGGAATCGACAACAGAAGGCAGTAAGAAGAATATTGTAGTCGAATATTATAATGGTGCTAATTCAGGAAAAAACAATTGGTATGGCAGGACATCTTATTTCCTCACGGGATATACATGTAAAAAGTACGTTCATCCTCGTGATGCGAAATCGGGTACAGATGCCAAAGTTATAGATAAAAAGTTCCCGTTAATTCGTTATGCAGAGGTATTGCTATCTTATGCGGAAGCATTAAACAATTTGACTCAATCCCATACTGTAGGTGAAGAAACATTTTCTCGTGATCCTGAAGCAATAAAAGCTGCATTTAACCCGATACGTTTCCGTGCAGGACTTCCCGGCTTGGAAGATGCTGATTTGATAACGGCAGAGAATTTCAACAAAGTAATTCAACGTGAACGTCTAATTGAATTATTCCATGAAGGACGTCGTTATTATGATATTAAACGTTGGGGTATTATAGAAGAATTGGAAAAAGAGCCATTGACCGGTTTGAATGTGGAGCAAGGAGAATGGGATGGTTTTTATCAGCCGATTGTAATTCAGCACAGATCAATTTATGAACGTGTATTTAAGTATAAAATGCTATTATTACCAATACATTTGGATGAAATAAGGCGTTCGAAGAATCTGGATCAGAATCCTGGTTGGGAGAAATAATTTAATAAAATGCAATTATGAAAGATACGAAAATATTAAATAAACTAGCTGCTTCGGCTATTTGTGTAGCTTTTGCAGGTACCTTTGTCTCTTGCGAACAAGAATTTTATAAAGACGAACAATACCGTAAAGAGATATTTATTGTAAGTGGTGAGAATAATATTTTCTCACAGGAGTTTACATTTGATGAAAATGCGCAGGGGCTTCTCTCTATCTATGTTGGAGGTACGACTCCTATTGATAAGGATATAACGGTAACATTAGAGTATAACATGGATTTATTAAGCAAGTACAATCGCTTAATGCATGATAATGATTATGATAATTATGCCTTAATGTTACCCGAAGATAGATATAGCGTAAATTCAATGTCAATAACATTAAAAGCCGGTAATGAAGAACCGTATGCGTTGTTTCCTATTCATGTAGATGTAAATGGACTAATACCTGAAGAAGAATATATTCTTCCATTGTCAATAGCTTCTGTTTCAGACTATATGGTTGCTTCAGAGAAGAAAGATGTATTACTTAAGATTTTCATGAAGAATGAATATGCAACAACGAAATCGCGTATTTATTATAACATGATTGGAACTATGCAAAAAAAGGTAGATAACAACGGTACCTTAGAAAATGTAGCAACTGAATCTCCGATGAATAGCACTAAATTAGTGACTCCAATATCTCAGTATGGTATTCGAATATTGCCCGGCACGGTTCAGTCTGATCCAGGTGCATCTCAGCAAAGCTTGCGTTTAAGAAGCGTGATAGCAACTGTAAGTCAGGATGAATGGATTGATGTTCCGGTAATCAGTGCTGAAGGAGAAGTAACAGGTGAATATATTAAATGCCAGAAAGTTGTTGTAACTCCATGGTTTAATACGAATCAAGCAGTGAGAGTTAGGAATATGGATGACAAACCATCTTATTACAATCCAGAAAAAAGGGAATTCACGCTACGTTATAATTATCGGATTCCATCTATAGATGGTCAAAGTAATAATAAGGACGTTTGGCATGAGGTGAAAGAAACAATGACTCCGATGGATATTACAAATGAAGATTAATAAAGAAAGGAACCATGAGAAAATATATATTATATAGCGCATTATTCGCAGCGATCGGAATTTCTGTATCAGCATGTAATGATTACGATCCGGAAATAGTAGAATATGAAACTACTGAAGGTAATGAAGGAACAGCGATAACTCCTCCTGAGATAAAAAGCGATTGGGATCTGGAATTACTTCCTAATACCGGGCAACATGACTCTCATGTATTTGTATATAAGGATAAAAAATACGATAAGTTATTCACCCGTACGTTGGGTTGGAATGGCGGTGATGGTGTTTTAACGACTCTATTGCCCGATGGTCATGTCTTCTGGTCGTTTAATGACAGCTTTTATGGGGTTGTGAATCCGGAGAATCGGGCGAGGGGAGGATGTAGTTTTCCTCGAAACAGTTTGATGGTGCAAAAAGCTAATTCAGATGGGACACTCGGAGAAACTGATGATGATTTGATTTGGTTGGCAGATTATGTTCAAACGGATAACCCGCAAGGAGAGCGATATTATCAGGCACGTACCCATATTCGCCATCCGAAGGCAAAATTGTCTGACGAAGACATAAAGAAAGGTGATATTGATCAAGATTATCTCTATTGGGCCGGTGATGGTACAGTGGTGGAGAAGAATGGTCGGAAAGTACTTCAAGTGATATGGGGAGCGGTGGATAATACAGATTCCAATAACTTGATGAGACGCTTTGGTAGTTGTCTGGCAACATACAGTTTGGATGGTAAACCAGGTGATGAAACTTATATGAAATTGGTAGGTGAGCCTGATCATGATTTTAAGCCGGGTGATAATTTAGGATATGGTAATACCTTATTTGAAGATGGTGAGCATATTTATTTGTATACGACTAGTGGTTATGATGTTTTAGTAGCTCGTACGGAATCCCGTGATCTGACCAGTCCCTGGAAATATTATGTTTGCGATGTGAACGGTGAATTTCAGTGGGTTGACAATATGCCGGGGGAAGAAGAAAAGAAGCGCTCCAATATTTTGGCAAACAATAGTGAATGTTCTATGCCGTGGGTGATAAAGGATGAGACAACAGGCAAATATTATATGATAGGACAATCCAAATGGTTCGGACACGCAATGCTTATTTTCCGCAGCGATACTCCGTATGGCCCTTTCACGGATCAGAAAGTGTTGTTTGCCATTCCTGAAACGATTGATAAGATAGGCGACCAATATTATAAGAACTTGTATATGGTCAATTTGCATCCGCATTTGTCAAGAACAGGAGAACTTGTTTTCTCAACTAATACGGATTCTCATGATTTTTGGGATAACTTTAACTATCCGGGTAGTGCGGATTTCTATCGTCCGTTCTTCTTCCGTGTTTTCAATTGGCAGAATGTATATGATGAAGAATAGCGGTTTTCAGGTTTAACTCTATTGAGAAAAATTGATTGAAAGAGAGTACATCCATGTGTTTGGAGTACTCTCTTGATCGTTTACTTGGTATACGATACAAGTGTTGTCATGATAGACATTTTGCTTATACTGTCTGCAAAGAAATTAGAGTTCGATGCTGATAAGAGCCAGACTTACGTGTCTTAATTGGGATTTAGCTCGAATTATTAATAGCAGAGTTGATAGGCTATATGCATAAAATGATTAAGCTTCTTAGTGGTATTTTGATGTTAAATCGTCTTAGTATAAAGATTACCTTGTAGATAATAAGGTAGAGTTGGCTATTAATATTGTTTTCTTCTACTGGGTGAGATTAAGTGAATTTATAAATATAACCACCATGAAATCAACAGCTTTATTTGTTCCGTTTTTAATGATGAATAGTTTATGGAGTCATGCACAGAATGATAGATCGTCGGATAAACTAAATATTGTTTATATAATGACGGATGATCATTCTTATCAGACAATTAGTGCCTATGGAGGAGAATTAGGTAAATTAGCGCCTACTCCGAACTTGGATCGTTTGGCAAAGAAAGGCATGCTTTTTCAACAAGCATTTGTCGAAAATTCTCTTTCTACTCCCTCTCGTGCTTGTTTGATGACAGGATTATATAGTCATCAGAATGGACAACGAACACTTTTTGGTATGGTTGACACAACCAAAACTTTTGTGTCTGAGATTTTGCAGCAGAATGGCTATCAAACTGCGGTTGTCGGAAAATGGCACATGCGATGCGAACCAAAAGGATTTGATTACTATCAAATATTATTCGATCAGGGAGCTTATTATAATCCGGAATTTAAAAGTAAGGAAACGAATGGTAAATATATTCGGCGAGAAGGTTATGCAACAACATTGACTACGGATTATGCTATAAACTTCTTGGAACATCGTAATGAATCAAAACCTTTCTGTTTATTTGTTCATCACAAAGCACCACATCGAAATTGGATGCCGGAATCTAAATATCTACATCTTTATGAAGATGTTGAGTTTCCTTATCCGGATACCTTTGATGATGATTATAGCACACGTTGTGAGCCTGCTCATACCCAAAAAATGGAAATCGAAGAATGCATGACAATTGTTTATGACTTAAAAGTTAATCAATTGAAAGATGTTGAACCTTATAACAAAGAATGGAATGCAAAAGGTATGCAATCATCACTTAATCGTATGAATCCAAGTGAACGTCAACAATGGGAAGCAGCTTATGTAAAACGGTATGAGGATTTTCAGAAAAAGCAACCTGTGGGACAGGACTTAAAGAGATGGAAATATCAAGAATATCTGAAAGACTATCTCAGATGTATTAAATCTGTTGATGATGAAGTTGGACGTTTGCTAGATTATTTGGAAAAACATGATTTAATGAAGAATACAGTAATAGTATATACTTCAGATCAAGGTTTTTACATGGGTGAACATGGCTGGTTTGACAAACGTTTTATGTATGAAGAATCTTTCCGGACTCCACTTATTATATATTACCCGGAAAAGAAAAAGAACAGTAAATGTAATGCCTTAGTACAAAATATAGATTATGCACCAACAATTTTGGATGCAGCAGGAATAGCAAAACCTGATTACATGGTTGGAAATTCATTGGTTCCTTTGCTAAAAGGTAGAGTACCTAATGAATGGCGGAGTGATATTTATTATCATTATTATGATTTTCCTGCACAACATCAAGTACGTAGACACGATGGAGTTCGTGACAGCCGTTATAAATTGATTCATTTCTACGATTCAAAAAAGAAGCAATTGAATTGTGATGAATTATATGATTTAAAAAAGGATCCGAATGAGCTTAATAATCTTTATGGTGATATAAAATACAAGAAAATACAGGATCGTTTGCAGAAACGACTTGATTCATATAGAATTGAATTAAAAGTTGACGAATATTAAAAATGTATCAAGATGCTTTGATCAGTTTTGAGTAAACAGGATTCCTTGAATTAGGTTTCTGATATTAAAGGTAAAGAGAATAATGTATCTATTATAGAGCATTATTCTCTTTCACTTATTTTAGTGGTTTTCGTATCTTTGTTCGTCATAAGTTTAATCGAACTAATAATACTATTTAAATTATGAAATGTATGAGTAAAATTATCGTATGTATTTTGTTCTTCATATTTGGTAGTGTAATGCTATCAGCACAGGTAAAGTTGTTGCCTATCTTTTCGGATAATATGGTGTTGCAACAACGAGTAAAGTCTCCTATTTGGGGAGAAACATCACCTAATAAAACGGTGGAGATTACTACATCGTGGAATAAGAAAAAGTATACGGCACACGCTGATGAAAAGGGAAACTGGATGGTGAAAGTAGAAACTCCGTCTGCCGGTGGTCCGTATACAATAACCATTTCGGATGGCAAGCCTGTAAAGTTGAGCAATGTGTTGATTGGTGAAGTTTGGATATGTTCAGGTCAGTCAAATATGGAAATGCAGGTCGAAGGTTGGGGAAAGATAAACAACTATCAGCAAGAGATAGCAGATGCGCAGAAGTACCCGAATATTCGTCTTATGCAGGTGAAAAAAGCAATTAGTATACTTCCCCTTACAGATTTTGAAGCAACGAATGATGGATGGCAAATCTGTTCTTCACAAACAATCGGAGACTTTTCTGCAGCCGGCTACTTTTTTGGACGTGATTTAAATAAATATCAGAACGTGCCGATTGGCTTGATTGATGCTACTTGGGGTGGAACAGTTATAGAAACATGGACAAGTGCCGAAGCTTTGGCAACATTGCCTGCACTGAAAAAGGATGTAGAAGCTATAAAGCAGCTACCTGTGACAAAGGAAGGTCGTGAGAAAGTATATAATCAGGCTTTGGAGAACTGGGGTAGAGCGATTGAAGAGAAGGATAGAGGGTTTGTTGATGGAAAGGCTATCTGGGCTGGTGTTGACTACGATACGAATGAATGGAAAACAATGAAAGTGCCTGGAATAATGCAAGAACAAGAATTAAAGGGATTCAATGGCATTGTTTGGTTTAGAAAAGAGATTAATATTCCGGCTGATTGGGAAAATCAGAATTTAACATTGCGCGTTGGTCAAGTTGATGATAATGACTTTACTTATTTTAATGGAGTGGAGGTAGGGCATACAGAAGGTTGGTTATCACCAAGAAGTTATAATATTCCAAAAGAGTTGGTGAAAAAAGGAAAAGCTGTGATATCTGTTCGCGTGATAGATACAGGTGGTACGGGCGGAATTTATGGACCTCCAGAAAATGTGTTTATTCAGAGATCTGAGACTGAAAGAATTGAGTTGGCAGGTCCGTGGAACTATAAAATTGCGATGACTATGAAAGAGGTACCGGCTATGCCTAGGAATAGTACTTCAGATCCCAATACTCCTACTTATTTATTTAATGCGATGTTGCACCCTTTGATTCCGTATGCGATTAAAGGAGCGATCTGGTATCAGGGAGAATCAAATGCCGGTCAAGCTTATCAATATCGTGAACTCCTTCCGTTGATGATAACAGATTGGCGTAAACAATGGGGATATAATTTCCCATTCTATATAGTACAATTGGCTAACTTCATGGCTCAACAAACACAGCCGGAAGAGTCGGATTGGGCTGAACTCAGAGAAGCTCAAACACATACTTTGCATTTGGATAACACGGGAATGGCAGTAACTATTGATATAGGTGAAGCTTTTGACATCCATCCTAAGAATAAGCAAGAAGTAGGCAGACGTCTAGCATTATCAGCCAGAGCGCTAACCTATGGAGAGAAAATCGCTTATTCAGGACCGATGTATGACTCTTATAAAATTGAAGGAAATAAAATTCGGATTTCTTTCAAACATATTGAGAAAGGTCTGAAAGTGAAAGATAATGGAGTACTGAAAGGGTTTGCCATAGCGGGAGTTGATCATCAATTTCATTGGGCGAATGCTGTAATAGAAGGTAATACTGTTGTGGTATCTTGTCCGGAAGTAGAATTCCCCATTGCTGTGCGGTATGCTTGGGCTAATAATCCTATTTGTAATTTGTATAATAGTGCCGGACTTCCTGCATCTCCTTTCAGAACTGATAATTGGGAAGGAACTACTTATGGGTTTACTCGATAGTAAATTTAATCGCGATTTTAGCAAGTTACAAGCATTATAGAATATACTCGATTTAAAACGGGGACGTGTCAAAACTAGCACATCCCCTTTTCATATCTTGCCATTAGATTGGATATAAGCCTTCCCGACTAGGCAGCCATTTTTCTGATGGGTGTATTCATTGTAGTCGAATATAGTCTATAAAACGTTTTCAATCGTCTATACAGTTCATAAATCAGGTTGCAAAGAATGCCATACCCCTCTTTGGCTAGTTTTACACACATTTTTTTGATATTAAAGGCTATGGCAAAGAAGGCAAAGTCCATTGTGACCTTGTCTTTTCTGGTATGTCGGAAACGGCGGTATGCCATGTTGTATTTCATTTGCCCGAATACGGCTTCCGGCTCTATACATCTCCTTCCTCTGTGTTTAATCCCTTCCTGGGAAGTCAACCTTTCACGTGCATTCCGTTTATATTCATTCAACCGATGATTGACTTCGATTATGCGATTTCCGCGGGCTTTAAAACAACTACCGCGCAGCGGACACCCTTCACATCTTTGAGCTTTATAACGGGCACTTTGAGTCAGATAGCCACTTGCGGTTTTATCCCGTTTGGTTCCTATACGAATCATGCGCTGCCCTATGGGACAAACATAATAATCCTCATCCGCATTGTAATAAAGACTTTCAGAATGAAATGGATTGGGAACATAACGGGGACACTGTTCTTTATGGAAAAAATTGTATTTGACAAAGGCTTCTATCCCGTTTTCATCCATAAACCGGTAGTTCTCTTCCGATCCGTAACCGGAGTCTGCTACAGCGGTATTTGGAAGCTTGTTATACCGGCCCCGGAATGAGTGAAAGAAAGGAATGAGCGTGAGTGTATCGGTTGGATTGGGAAAGAAAGCGAAGTCAGTGATGAACTGATTCTCGGTGGCTATCTGCAAATTGTATCCGGGCTTGGTCTGACCATTGTTCATGGCATCTTCTTTCATGCGCATGAAGGTAGCATCGGGATCTGTTTTGGAATAGGAATTACGCTCCTCCATGATGTCCAGATGATGCTCGTACCCGACTAGTTTGTCACGATGGGCCTCAAGTTCCTTTATTTGTTTCTTCTTTTCACGACGGGCTTTTTCCTGTTCCTTGTCACTTGTCTGAGGTTCATGCTCCAAGGCTTCTTTAAGTTCATCCACTATCTCAGAGAGCGTAGCAGGCGTAAATTCCACAGGGAGGTCTTTTACAGAGTTCTCCTGGGCGATGGTTTCATCCACCTGTGCCAAGAGAACACGTATCTTGTCCATCAGTTTTGCCCGGTTTCTTTCAACTCTCTTCCGCCAAACAAAAGTATATTTGTTGGCCTTCGACTCAATTTTTGTACCGTCGATATACTCTACATCAAGACTGACGAAACCTTTGTCGGCAAGGATAAGAACCAACTGGGTAAAGACATTATTTATCTCTTCCTTTACGCGGTTGCGGAAACGGTTGATGGTGATAAAATCAGGCTTTTCATAACCGGCAAGCCAGATGTAATGAATATCACGCAGCAACAACTGCTCTATTTTACGGCAGGAGTAGATATTATTCATGTAAGCATAGAAAATGACCTTAAGCATCATTTTGGGATGATAAGGACATCGGCCGGTCTTCTTGTAGAGCTTCTTGAAATTATCAAGATTAAGGTGGTCGACTATAGCATTGACAATGCGAACAGGAGCATTCTCAGAAATATTTTCGTCGATTCTTTGAGGAAAAAGAACCGTTTGGTTGGGAATGTAAGGACGAAAATGTAACTTTGCTATAACGAAAAACTTATGCCTAAAGATACATAAACTTTAGGAAATAACAAAGCCCTGGCTTGAGAAAGTCGGGGCTTTGCGCATAATAAAGGGGATGTGACAGTTTTGACACATCCCCTTTTTTTAGAAAATATTTTTTGTTCTCTTTTAGTGGTATTTTGTAGCTTAGTCGTTTTTTATATAAAGTATAATTATATAAGATAAGAAAAAATCAATTAATAATAATGAGAGTTATCACTTTTGAGAGTTTACATATTAAATTAATTAACCACTATTTCTATGTGTATGAAAAGTTTATTTTATTTGTGCTTATCTATTGTAGGTCTATGGTCGTTATCTTCTTGTACTGCTAATCTTGAACAAGTAGAGACGACAGATCTTGATCGGGAATCTGTTTTTGCAGATAGTGCATATACAGCAGGTTTCCTATCTCAAATTTATGTTGATGTTGGTTATGACGTTAGTCCTAACCGATATAAAACTACGGCTTTTGGGCTTGTAACTCAACATGGAGGATTGCAGACTGCATGTGACGAGGCTGCCTATAAAGTTGTTTCCTCTGTGACTAATGATGTTATGTTCGCTACTGGAACTATTAATCCCCTTAATGTATTGGAGGACGGTGTATGGAAGAAAGCATATACTAATATACGAAGAGTGAATGTGTTTATGAAGTATGTGGACGGTAGTCCGTTGACTGAGGCTATAAAAATACGGTATAAGGCTGAAGCTCGTTTTCTACGTGCATGGTATTATGCCATGTTACTACGTCATTATGGTGGAGTTCCATTGATTGGAGATAATGTTTATGATGTTGATGACAAAATGAAGACTAGTCGTGATACATATGAGGATTGCGTGAAATACATTGTTGAGGAGTGTGAATTGGCTGCTAGAGATTTACCTGACGTGTTCTCAGGTCCAGAAAACGGACGTGCTACTGCAGGAGCTTGTAAAGGATTGATCTCGCGTATTCGTTTATATGAAGCCAGTGCCTTATTTAATGGTAGTGACTTTGGAAATTCTGTAAATTTCCCTAAAGAATTAATCGGATATCCAGAATATAATAAAGAACGTTGGAAAGCTGCTGTTGAAGCAGCTCTTGATGTGATAAGAATGAATCGTTTTTCCATTTATACACGTCATGTAAATAATAATGGAGCTGAAGAACCGGGTTGGGGATTTTATGCCATATTCCATAATAATGATTTCTATAAAATAACAGACGGAGCGGATGGAACATATAGTAATGGAACATATTGTGAGATGCTTTTTGAAACTAGACCGGGAGGAGGTAATACTCGTGAGGCTCTTTTTGGTCCTCCTACTTGTGGTGGTAATGGTAATGGTGGCTATATATATCATGATTTGGTAGAGTTATTCCCTATGAAAGATGGGAAATCGGTAGGAAAAAGCGAAAAATATGCTTACGATCCGCTAAATCCGGCTGATGGTCGTGATCCTCGTTTTGCCAATACAGTTGTCTGGAATGGAACTAAAATGAAAAGTGCTGGTGATGATAATCATATTGTATATACTTATCGAGGACCTGGGGCTACAACCGATGCAATTTACGCAGGTACGCCAACTGGATATTATATACGTAAGATGAGCCATCGTGGATTAGCAGGAAATTGGTTTGTAGGCACTTCGCAAGCGTTTGACTTGATTCGCTATGCAGAAATTCTGTTGAATTATGCAGAGGCTGCTAATGAGTATTATGGTCCTGACCATGAAGATGTTCTGGGTGGACAAGTCGTAAGTCCTTATGAAGTATTGAAGCTGCTTCGTAAACGTGCAGGTATAGAACCTGGGGATGATGGAATGTACGGGATAAAGCAAAATATGACTTATGATGAAATGAAAGAGGCTATTCAACTCGAACGCCGTATTGAACTAGCCTTCGAAGGGCATCGGTTCTTTGATGTACGTCGCTGGATGATTGCTGATAAGACTGATAATCAGATGATGCATGGCTTTGAAATAACAAGAGATGCTGATGGTAATGAGACAGGAAGAGTTGTTGATGTTCGACAACATACTTTTCGCCAAGCCATGTATTTCTTTCCGATTCCATATAAAGAGACGGTTAAGAGCGATGACTTGCTACAAAATCCTTATTATGAATAACTATTGAAATATTATATACTATGAGATTGAATATAAGATTTATAACCGGGGTCTTTTTTGTATTGGCTGTCATTATAAGTTCATGCAACTCATTTAAGGATGAGATTGCTCCTAAAAATTATTCCGAAGTTCCTAAGGATATAGATGGAAATTGGCAATTAGTAGCTGTTTCAAGAAATGGAACCGATATTACTGGTTATATGGATTTTAAACGTTTTCATGTTTTATTGAATAAGGATAATACATATAAGCTTACTAATTATCTGCCTTTTATTGTAAAGAACGACGGAACATGGAACGTGGACGATCCTATTTATCCTTTCCATTTGATTTTAAAGGAAGAGGGTTCTGAAAAGGAAATTAAAACAGAAATCGGATTTCTGACAGTGGATGGGCAACGACGACTTACCATTACGTTAAGTCCGGGCTGCTACAGTAATAAGTATGTTTATACTTTTGAACAAATATCTGAATAATGCTATAAAGTGAATTTATGAGAACTAATATAAAACAAAAGAATAATGTATGTTTGGCATGTAGTGTTCTATTACTGCTGACAATTATCGTGATCGGATGTGTCTATCTTGATCGTGTCAGCGTCAATCAAGGAACAGAAAAAGATCCTATATATTGGGCAAAAGCTGGAGAAATCGCAACTTTTACATTGGAGGGACATATTTCATGTGCAGAAGACCATGGTAATGTGAGGTTTATTGCAGCTTTATTGGCTCCTAAAAGTTGGAATATACGTGAAAATACAACTGTAACCTACACTGCAACCGGTTTGGAGGATGGAGTCACTTCATATACTATGTCACCTGTTCCGGTAAGTTCCTTACCAAAGAATGGTGGAGGAATGACTTGGTCTGATGCGTTAATGGCAAAATATGGTGTTGGAGTAAATGTGTTGAATGATATGGAATGGGTAGCTTTTCAGACGGATAAAGTCTATAGTATAAAAAACCATGATAATCCTACATTTAATGTTAGTTTTAAGTGCAAAACCGGACCGAAAAATCTTAAAGCTCGAATCGGATTCTTTATTAATCACTCTGATGATGGTTTAAGCTCTAATGAAGACCATTATAAGGTTGCATATAGTGAACAATGTTTTGAGGTAGTAGAAGGAACGGGGGCAGTTATTGATTTTTGCGCTTTTCATTTCAATAAAACAGAACCACTGGCAGGTCTCCAAGATGATTTTATAACATTCACTTTTTTGGGAGATACGTATGCAAATGATCTAGCCTCTTCTGATGCCGTCTATATGGAGGCGACAGCGCATACAGATAATGGAAATGCTTATAAAGTTGATGAGAAAACAGAGAAAACATTAATGAAAAAGGAAGATCGTACCTTCAATAAGATATTTAATATAACAATCTGGCCGACTGAGTTTTTTGGTATTCCAGACGGTGAGGTAATTACTAGAATAGATTATATATTCACTAATAGAGATGGAACAATTAGTGTTACGGGTACAGATGATAAAATAGCTGCGGAAGGTGGTGAAATAGAAGGTGAAAAGGAACCTTTTATTTGCGAGCTTGTCTGTGAATAGATCTGTGGACATTTAATCTTTTTATTAATACTAAATGATAGATAAATTGTATGCATACTATAATAAATAAAAAAAGTAGGCGGTTTTATTTTGCATTACTTACTATTTGTATGTTATGGGGGGTGGTTACTCCAAATATATCAGCACAAGAAGTAAGTGCTAATGCTTATATTACCGGTAAAGTGATTGACCAGTATGGTAATCCGGTTTCGGATGTGACGATAACCATGAAGAATAGTAATTACAGAGTAGTGACTGCTGCTGATGGAATTTTTAAATTTCAATACAAAAAGACAGATGTTTTATGTTTGTCACATCCGGGGCTTCTTTATAAAGAAATAAAAGTGAATAAACTGAAACATTCTGAACGGATTTTCAAAGTGACATTGGCGGAAGCATTTATTAAAAATCCAGTGATCATTAATGGACCTTATGAATCTAATGAGAAGAATAGTTTTTTAGGGGCCGCTTCTACTGTATATACAGATCAATTGACATCTATGATGGGGACTACCATTCTTCCATCTTTAACGGGGCGTTTATCAGGTTTAAATGTCTCTCAATATCGTGGTGCACGTGCGCATCAGATTACTGCTAATTCTAGGGGTGATTTGATTGGTAATATACCGCTTTTTGGTGAAGGATTTTATAGCGATAATACTGAGTTCAGTGTTAGTTCACGTGGCAATGCCCCAATAGTAGTTGTTGATGGTGTGCAAAGAGAATTGTATTCGATTGATCCGGATGCTATTGAATCTGTGTCTATTCAAAAAGATGCTTTATCTTCTATGTTCTTAGGTATGCGAAGTTCACGTGGAGCATTAATGATTACCACCAAAGAACCGATAAAAGAAGGATTTCAGCTATCGTTTACAGGACGCTTTGGCGTACAAAGTGCGTTACAAACGCCTAAACCACTATCTGGTTATCAATATGCTTATTTGTTAAATGAAGCTTTACAGAATGATGGTAAAGAACCTTTCTATTCGTTTGATGATTTTAATAAATTCCGAACGCAGTCTAGTCCTTTTACACATCCTGATGTGAATTGGTATGATGAGTTGTTGAATAAAAGCTCAACGACACAGTCATATAACTTAAATGTTACCGGTGGTAATAAATACGCTCAGTATTTTATAAGTTTGGGTTATATGGGAGAAAATGGATTATTTATAAATCCGTCAGATAATGGAGATGCACATGATACGAATCTGTCATTGGAACGTTATATGATTTCCTCCAAAATAAACATCAATATAACTGAAGATTTTACTGCGAAAGTAACATTGTTGGGGCGTATTGAAGAAGGTACTCAACCAGGTGTTGGATATGGAAATTTGTTGAGTGCTATTTATAATACACCTAATAATGCTTATCCGATTAAGAATCCTAATGGAACCTGGGGAGGTAATGTGTCATTTGATCATAACTTGATGTCACAGGCAATTAATTCCGGTTATATAACTGATGGTGCAAGAGATATGCTGGGGAGTATTAATCTAAAGTATGATTTTGATAAATTAGTAAAGGGTTTATCGGCTCGTATGGTTGGTAGTGTTTCTGTCCAGAATCGTTCATATATTCAGAGAAGTAAACGTGCTCCGGTATATTCATATACCTTGGATAAAGAAGGGAATGATGTATATGCGTTATTTGGTGCTACACAGACGCAATCAAACTCATTTGGATCTGTTACAAGTTATCAGCAGATGTATGGACAGTTTGCAATTGATTATAATCGCAGATTCGGAGAACATGGGATTAAAGCAAGTGTAATGGGTGATACTCGAAATGTACTTGTTAATTATGATTTGCCTCAGTTGCCTTCTAATATTATTGCCGATGTTTCGTACGATTATGCAAACAAGTATTTTGCACAGATAGCGATGAGTGAAAGTTATTATAATCGCTATGCTCCGGGCAGAAGATGGGGTACTTTTTATGCATTTGGACTTGGATGGGATGTGAGCAAAGAAAGCTTTATGGAGAATGTTGATTGGATGAACCTATTTAAGATACGTGGTACATTCGGTAAAACAGGTAGTGGATTAGACAATACTGGTTATTATACATATCAACAAACTTTCTCATCTAATGTAGCTACAGGATATCCTTTAGGAACAAATTTAGGGGCTGGTAATATTACAACTGAAAACTCTCCATTGGCTAACCCTTTTCTGACATGGGAAAAAACTTATAAATTGAATCTGGGAATCGACTTGGCATTGTTTAACAATAGGTTAAAACTGACGGCAGATTATTATAATGATAAATACTTTGATTTGTTGCAATCAAGAGGTAAAAGCATTGAAATAATAGGTCAAAATTATCCTACAGAAAATATAGGTAAAGTACGTAGATTCGGAGGCGAATTGAGCTTGACTTATCAAGACCGTATCAAAGATTTTAATTATTACGTTTCAGCTAATTGGAGTAGCGAGCAAAGTAAACTATTGTATATGGATGAACAAGAAGTTCCAGAAGAATATTTGCGTCAGACTGGGCGTCCTGTGGGGGCTATTTACGGTTTAGTTGCAGAAGGATTCTTCACCTCCAGAGAAGAAATTGAAAATAGTCCTGTGATTGATGGATTTAATAATATTCAGCCTGGTGATATTAAATATAAGGATATGAATGGTGATAAAGTGATTAATGAATTCGACCGTACTGTGATTGGTGGAGATAAGCCTTATTCTTACTTTGGAATTGACTTAGGGTTTGAATGGAAAGGACTGGAATTTTCTATGTTTTGGCAAGGAGCATATAATCGGGAGTTGATGTTGAATGACTGGACTTTGTTGGAAGGTTTCCAATCTAGTAATCAGCAATATGGGCAAGCTTATGAAAATATGCTAGATCGTTGGACACCTGAAACAGCGGAAACAGCGACTTTACCTAGATTGACTGCCGGGGGTAACAAATATAATCAGGGTAATGGTTGGAATTCTTCATTTTGGCTACGATCAGGAAATTTTATCCGTTTGAAGAATATTTCCTTGGGCTATAACTTACCTGATTCATTTTGTCGTAATTATCTAGGGGGAACACGCGTGAAGATATTTGTTAATGGGCAAAATCTATTTACAAAGTCCGCTTGCGATTTAGTTGATCCTGAGGTCGGTTTTACTAGTTATCCGATACAACGTTGCATTAGCACAGGTATTAATGTTAGATTTTAAAGAATTATAATATGATACGAAATAAATATTTAACTTTTTTAGGAGTGGGTTTATTGTTCATAGCTTCAGCTTGTAACGATGGGTACGAGACAGAACCTGTGGAGAAATTTACACTTGACTATGTGTTTTCGAGAGTGGATTCGGCTGGTATACAGGCAAAACGCTTTCTTAATGATATTTATCTTGAACACTTATATGATGGAAATAACCGTGTTGGAGGTGACTATTTGGATGCTGCTTCAGATGATGCGATTTCTATAGATAGCAGTGATCCGGATGTTTATAAACTATTATTGGGTCGTTATTCTGCAGTAACTCGTGTTGCAGATATGGAATGGGGCGAGTTTTATACAGGAATCCGTAAAGCTAATATAGTTATAAATAATATTGATATTGTCCCTTTCAATTTGAAATATATAAATGCTTTAGGCGAAGTCAAGCCACTAAATTTTAGTATGAAAGCTGAAGCACGCTTTTTGAGAGCTCATTTTTATTTTGAATTGGTGAAACGTTATGGCGGTATTCCCTTGATTGGAGATAATGTGTATGTTTTGGGTGATGACATAGAGCTTCCTCGAAATACGTTTGCTCAATGCATTGAATATATTATAGATGAATTGGATGAGATTAAGAATGATCTACGATGTTTACCCATGAATGATGCTGGTGATTATGCTCATGTTCCTACTAAAGAAGCATGTATGGCAATGAAAGCAAGGGTATTATTGTATGCAGCCAGTCCATTATTTAATGAAAGAACAATAGAGCCGGGAAATGAACTCGTAGGCTATGCTACCTACGATCGTAATCGTTGGAACCTTGCCGCTGAAGCAGCTAAAGAAATAATTACTCAATTTGGACCGGAAGGTTCAGGTACTTTAGGACTTACGCCCGATTATCGTAACATTTTCTTAAACTTCTATGATAAAACAAATAATCCAGAATTGATTTTTTTCCGGCAAACTGGTAAAAATAAGAATATTGAAACGACAAACGGACCATTAGGATTCAGTGGTAACGCTTTAGGATTTGGTCGAACGAATCCAACTCAAAATTTGGTTGAATCATTTCCTATGAAAGATGGTAAGATGCCTGGAGCTAGTGACAAATATGCATACAATCCGGTGAATAATCCGTATGTGGATCGTGATGCACGTTTGAATTATACTATATTGCACAATGGTTCCAGTTGGTTAGGTAAACAACTAGAGACATATCAGGGTGGAACTCATAATCCAAGCGGTGCACAATATAGCCAAACGAGTTATTATATGTGTAAGTTCATGGGGAAATATGAAGCAAATAGAACGGATTATGATGGTGATATGCTTCATTTATGGGTAATGTATCGTTATGGAGAGGTTTTACTGAATTACGCAGAAGCCTTGAATGAATATCTGTCATCTCCTTCTGATGATGTTTATAATGCTATTATTAGTTTGAGAAAACGGGTAGGAATTGAACCGGGTGATGATGAAATGTATGGTCTGAAAAAATCTATGTCACAGGCTGAGATGCGTAGTGTTATCCAAAACGAGCGTCGTATTGAGATGGCATTTGAAGAACAACGCTATTGGGATATTCGCCGTTGGAGAATCGCTGAGGATGTATTCAAAAGTCCTCTAAAAGGATTGGCTATTCAAGCAAGTGGAAGTTCGTTAACTTATAATGAAATAGATGTGCTATCTACAACATTCGATATAAAACGTTACTTCTATCCGATTCCGTATTCAGAAGTTAATAAGAATAAAAACATGGTTCAAAACCCGAATTGGTAATATGATATGAAAAGACTATTATTAATATTATTAAGTATAAATCTGTTTACATTGGCCTTTGGACAGTCGTTGACAGTAAAAGGTAGGGTTTCTTCTACCGATGGTGAATTACTTCCGGGAGTAAATGTAAAAGTGAAGAATGCAACAATTGGTACTATTACCGATTTTGACGGTAATTATCAGTTGAAAGTAAATAAAGGTGATATACTTGAGTTTACTTATGTTGGTTTCAAAAAGCATGAAGTTAAAATCAATGCTCAGCGTGATTTAAATGTGGAATTGACACCAGACCAAACAAGTTTAGATGAGGTGGTGGTAGTTGCTTATGGAAAGGCAAAACGTATAACACTGACAGGTGCTGTTAGTGGAATACAAGCACGAGAAATTCGTAATGTTCCAACTAGTAACTTACAAAATGCATTAACAGGAAAATTGCCGGGTTTTTTCAGCCAGCAAACTTCCGGGCAGCCAGGTAAAGATGCTTCCGACTTTTTTATTCGAGGAGTAAGTTCTTTGAATGATGATGGCAATAAGCCATTGATAATTGTTGATGATGTTCAATATACCTACGAGCAGTTATCACAGATTAATGTGAATGAGATTGAGAGTATTTCAATATTGAAGGATGCTTCTACAACAGCTATCTACGGTATTAAAGGGGCAAACGGTGTATTAGTTGTTAAAACACGAAGAGGTCTTGAAGGAAAACCTCAAATCAACGTGCGTTTAGAAAGTGGTATACAAACTCCTGTTCGTACTCCTAAATTCTTGAATTCTTTTGAAACAGCCCAGTTAGTTAATGAAGCTTATGCTAATGATGGTATGCAACCGCAATTTGATGAAAGTGATCTGATTGCTTTCCGAGATCATACAGATCCTTATGGTCATCCTGACGTTAATTGGTATGATGAAATCTTCAAAAAGATCGCTTTTCAGGAAAATGTAAATGTTGATATTTCTGGTGGTTCAAAGAGATTGAAGTATTTTGTTTCTGCTGGATACTTTTCACAAAATGGAATGGTTAAAGACTTCGGTAGCAAAGATAACGGTGTTAATTCAAATTATTTTTATCGGCGTTTCAATTATCGTACCAATATAGATTTTGATGTAACAGACAATTTGAATATGCGCTTGGATGTTTCATCGAGATTTATGAACATTAATGAGCCTTGTAATATGAATGCAACAGGAGAAATATATGATTTTTCAAAAATGCATCCTTATTCGGCTCCTGTTATGAATCCTAATGGTACTTATGCTTATTTAAGTGATACTGAAGGATATAAACCAACGCTAAATGCACGGTTAGCAAATGAAGGATACAAACGTACACGCCGTAATGATAACAATATCTTGTATGGGGCTACTTGGAAAATGGATTTCCTTACACAAGGACTTGCGGCAAATTTTCGTCTAGCTTATTCAAGTATAGATGAGAATAATCGTCAAGCACATCGTTCAAGTTATCCTACTTATCGCTATAATTCGTCTACGGATGTATATACTATTAATCCTAATAATGTGTATGAATATGGTACGTATGCTATAACAAGCGGTACTGAGAAGGCTACGAAAGACTTGAATATTCAGGCATCATTGAATTATGCTCGTGTTTTCAACGAAGATCATGATATAAGTTCAATGTTCCTCTATAACCGTCAGAGTACAACCAATGAGAAAGATGGTGCAGCTGGTGGTGTACCTGCTAATTTCGAAGGATATACTTTAACTTTAGGTTATAAATATAAGAGTAAATATTTGCTTGACGTGAATATGGCATATAATGGGACGGACCGTTTTGGACGAGATAATCGTTTTGGATTTTTCCCTGCTGTCGGTGTTGGATATGCTATTTCAGAGGAAAGTTTTTTTAAGGATGTAGATTGGTTAGAAAAGAATATTCAATTGTTAAAGATTAGAGCTTCTTACGGTGTTGTTGGTTCGGATGTAACATCAGGCAATAGATATTTGTATAATCAAGTATATCAAACTGGGGATGGATATTATTTCGGTGATTATCCGGGGCAAACTCCTTCTTATAAAGAAGGTGATTTAGGCACTCCACATGTTACTTGGGAAAAAGCGAAGAAATTTGATGTTGGTTTGGATATGAATCTATTTGATAAGGTATCACTAACAGTCGATTACTTTCATGATCAACGATACGATCAGTTAGTATCAAGAGGCGATATCCCAGTTATTATAGGTATAGGTCATTCTCCGAATAATATAGCCGAAACTATAAATCAAGGCTTTGATGGGCAGATTAGTTATCAGGATCGTTTTGGGGCCTTCAATTTCAATACAAATTTAGTATTTTCTTATGCTAAGAATAAAGTAAAATACAAAGCAGAAGCTCAGCAAAAATATTCTTGGTTGGCAGAAACTGGTAAACCATTAAATCAACCTTTTGGGTATAAATGGATTGGTTATTATACACCTGAGGACATAGTTAAAATACAATCAGGTGTAAAGGATGCTCCAGCAGTTCCTTACACAGATATACCTGTTCAAGCTGGTGACTTGAAGTATGCTGATTTGAATAATGATGGAACTATTGATGATTTTGATAAAGGTGCTATTGGTAAGCCAAACTTACCGTCTACAACACTGGGATGGTCTTTTGGTGGATACTGGAAAGGGTTTAGCTTTAATGTTTTATTTCAAGGATCATTTGACTATAGCTTTGCTATCAATGGTACAGGAATCGAATCATTTAAAAGTCAATTTCAACCAATACATCAGAAACGTTGGACGCAGGAGAGATTTGAAAAAGGCGAGAGTATTGAATTCCCACGTTTAACAAGTAATCCTTCAACAATTAATAGTGCTAGTACTTATATGTCTGATTTCTGGTTAATTAATGCTTGGTATATCCGACTGAAGACAATAGATTTGGGTTATCAGCTTCCTAAAACTGTATTACCTAAGTTTGTTGATAATATCCGTTTCTATGTTAATGCATATAATCTGTTCACATGGACAAGTTATGATAAATATCAGCAAGATCCCGAAATTAAAACCAATACAGCGGGTGATGCTTATATGAATCAGCGAGTAGTGAACTTCGGAGTTCAGCTAAGCTTCTAAATAACTAACATTTTTTTTAAAGAGAATAATGTTTTGATCATAAAAACATTATTCTCTTTTACTTTTTTAAGAACTTATTTTAGTGGTTATCGTATCTTTGTTCGTCATAAAATAAAAGAAAAAGTTTACTAATTATATATTCAATATTAACCCATGAAGAAACTCGTTTATTTAATTATCTTCTTTTTGTATTCAGCTGGAATAAATGCTCAGCTGAAGGACCTGGTGCAGTATGTCAACACACTACAAGGCACCGATTCTAATTTTGGCTTGAGCTATGGAAATACTTATCCTACTACAGGAATGCCTTATGGCATGCACATGTGGTCTCCGCAGACAGGTAAGAATGGGGATGGATTCAAGTATCTGTATGCTTCCGATAAAATACGTGCTTTCAGCCAGTCTCATCAATGCAGTCCGTGGGTGAGCGATTATGCTGTATATTCTTTTATGCCGATGGTTGGCGAACTGGTTGTCAATCAGGATGCACGTGCCACAAAATTCAGTCATGATAATGAGATAGCAAAACCTCATTATTATAAGGTGACATTTGAAAATGGCATCACCACCGAAATGGCTCCTACTACCCGTGGCGTTCATTTACGTTTCTCATATCCTACCACCGGAGATGCTTATCTGGTGCTAGATGGATATACTGCCATGAGTGAGATAAAGATCGACCCGGAGAAGAGACAAATCTTTGGTTGGGTGAATAACCAACGATTTGTGAATGATTCGAAATCCTTCCGCAATTACTTCGTAGTTCAGTTCGATAAACCATTCGAAGACTATGGTACATGGGAAAATCAGAAAGATGAAGTATTCCCGAAAAAAGTCGACGGTGCCGGAAAAGGATATGGCGCTTTTATCAAATTCAAAAAAGGCTCGAAGGTACAGGCAAAGGCAGCTTCTTCTTACATCAGCACCGAACAGGCTTTGGTAACTTTAACCAAAGAACTGGGTAAAGACAAAAATCTGGAAGCAACCAAAACACGCGGTCAGAAGACATGGAATGAAGTGCTGAACAGAATTGTGGTGGAAGGCTGTACTGACGAACAGATGAGGACTTTCTATTCTTGCCTTTTCCGTTCCAACTTGTTCTCTCGCAAGTTCTACGAACGTAAAGATAATGGTGATCCTTATTATTACAGTCCTTATAATGGTAAGATCTATGATGGCTACATGTATACCGATAATGGATTTTGGGATACATTCCGTTCACAATTCCCACTGACGAATATCCTTCATCCTACGTTGCAGGGACGATATATGAATGCACTTCTTGCTGCACAAGAACAATGTGGCTGGTTGCCTTCATGGTCTTCACCGGGTGAAACCGGAGGTATGCTTGGCAATCACTCTATTTCACTGTTGGCAGATGCATGGGCTAAAGGCATTCGCGATTTCGACCCGGAAAAAGCGTTGGAGGCATACGCTCACGAAGCAATGAATAAAGGTCCTTGGGGCGGTGCCAACGGACGGGGATTCTGGAAAGAATACTTCCAACTGGGATATGTGCCTTATCCGCAATCAATGGGATCAAGCGCTCAGACGATGGAATATGCATACGATGATTTCTGCGGATATCAGTTAGCTAAAATGATTGGTAATAAACATTATCAGGAAGTCTTTGCTCGTCAGATGTATAATTATAGAAATGTGTTCGACAAGTCTATCGGCTTTATGCGTGGAAAAGGTGTAGATGGTAAATGGCAGGAACCTTTTGATCCGTTGGAGTGGGGCGGACCTTTCTGTGAAGGTAATGCTTGGCACTATACATGGTCTGTATTCCATGATGTACAAGGTCTGATTGATCTGTTTGGAGATGATGAGAAATTTACTACTAAGATAGATTCTGTATTCTCTTTGCCTAGTACGATCAAACCGGGAACTTACGGCGGAGTCATCCATGAAATGAAAGAAATGGAACTGGCAAATATGGGACAGTATGCTCATGGAAACCAACCGATTCAACATATGCCTTATTTATATAGCTATGCCGGTCAACCTTGGAAAACGCAATATTGGGTACGTCAGATCGTTGAAAGATTGTATAACTCGACAGAGAAAGGTTATCCGGGAGACGAAGACCAGGGTGGTATGTCTTCATGGTATATTTTGAGTTCATTGGGAATTTATGCTGTTTGTCCGGGTACGGATGAGTACGTTATCGGTAGCCCGTTATTTAAGAAAGCTACCATCACGTTGGAAAACGGTAATAAGTTTGTGATTGAAGCACCAGAAAATAGTAAAGAAAATTTATATATACAATCAGCTACTTTGAATGGCAGACTTTTAGATAAAAACTATATCCATTATGATGATATAGCAGAAGGAGGAGTCTTGAAATTTGAAATGGGAAGCCAGCCTAATAAAGAAAGATGTACTTCGAAGTATGCTGCGCCTTTCTCTTTGTCTAAAGAATAAAGAATCAAAGAATAAAGTTCAATAATACGATCGATTTTATCCGAATAGCGAAACAGGGTACTATTAGTGGTATTCCTGTTTCTTATTCGAAATAGACTCTACTAAAAGAACATCCGGAATGAAACATAAATTCTTATTTATTTTATTATTCTCTCTTGTTTTAGAAGGAATGGTTACAACACAAGCTGTGGCTGGTGACTATGTCCATCAAGTCAATACGTTGATTGGAACAAAAGGTACCGGACTGACTTCCGGATATCTTTATCCGGGAGCAACTTATCCTTATGGGATGGTACAATTTACTCCATCTTATTTTTCCAAAAGGTCGGGATTCGTTATCAATCAGTTGAGTGGTGGTGGTTGTGAACATATGGGAAATTTTCCCACTTTCCCTGTGAAGGGAAAACTGAAAATGTCACCTGATAACATCCTCAACTATCGTATAAATGTATCTGAAGAAAAAGGACATGCCGGTTATTATGAGGCTATGGTGCAAGAGGATATCAAGGCAAAACTGACAGTGACCGAGCGAACGGGGATGGCTAGTTATGAATATCCGGCAGATCAACAGTATGGTACAATAATCATTGGTGGAGGTATTTCTGCAACTCCTATTGAACAAGCAGCAATTGTTATTACTGCCCCGAATAAGTGTGAAGGTTATGCAGAAGGAGGAAATTTCTGTGGGCTCCGTACTCCGTATAAAGTCTATTTTGTAGCAGAGTTTGATACTGATGCTTTTGAAACCGGTACATGGAAGAGAGAAGAATTGATGCCAAATACAACTTTTGCAGAAGGTGAGTATTCTGGTGTATACTTTACTTTTGATGTAAACAAAAAGAAGAATATTCAATATAAGATTGGAGTTTCTTATGTTTCAGTAGAAAATGCACGTGAAAATTTGAAAGCCGAAAATGCAGAATGGGATTTCCAAAAGATACAGAATCAGGCGGAGGCAAAATGGAATCATTATTTGGGTATGATTGAAGTGGAGGGTACCAATTCCGATCGTACGACCCAATTCTATACACATTTATATCGTTCTTTCATTCACCCGAATGTTTGTAGCGATGTGAATGGGGAATATATGGGAGCGGATTTCAGAGTGCATAAGTCACGTTCTAAACACTATACTTCTTTTAGTAATTGGGATACGTATCGTACACAAATTCAATTATTATCCATGCTTGATCCGGAGGTAGCTTCCGATATTGTTATTTCCCATCAATTGTTTGCAGAACAGTCCGGTGGCTCTTTTCCTCGTTGGGTGATGGCTAATATTGAAACAGGGGTAATGCAGGGAGATCCGACTCCTATTCTGATTGCTAATGCCTATGCTTTCGGAGCTCGTAATTATGATCCGAAACCTATCTTTAAGATTATGAGAAAAGGAGCGGAGGAACCGGGTTCTAAGTCGCAAGATGTGGAGACTCGCCCGGGATTGAAGCAATATTTGGATAAGGGTTATTATAATGCATCTATTCAATTGGAGTATACCTCAGCAGATTTTGCTATCGGACAGTTTGCATTGCATGCAGTGGGAGATGAATTTGCCAGTTGGCGTTATTTTCATTTTGCCCGTTCATGGAAGAATTTGTATAATTCGGACACAGGTTGGCTACAATCACGTAATCCGGACGGATCGTGGAAATCTCTTGGTGAAGACTTTCGTGAATCTACTTATAAGAATTATTTTTGGATGGTGCCTTATGATATTGCCGGTCTGGTAGAAATAATAGGTGGTAAGGAAAAAGCCGAGAAACGGTTGGATGAATTCTTTACGCGCCTGGATGCCGGATATAACGATGCATGGTTTGCTTCCGGTAATGAGCCGAGTTTCCACATACCTTGGATATATAATTGGATTGGTCGTCCATACAAAACACAGGAAATCATTAATCGTGTGTTGAATGAGCAATATTCAAGTAAGATAGATGGTCTCCCGGGAAATGACGATTTAGGCACAATGGGTGCTTGGTATGTGTTTGCCTGTATCGGGCTTTATCCGGAAATTCCGGGTGTGGGGGGATTTACGGTAAATACTCCAATCTTTTCATCTGTCAAGGTACATTTGAAAAAAGGTGATATTGTGATAAAGGGAGGTTCAGAAAAGGACATCTATATCAAATCCATGAAACTAAACGGAAAATCATATGAAAGTACATGGATAGACTGGGACCAGCTCAACAGCGGAGCTACTATCGAATACAGTACTTCGGGTAAACCGGACATGAAGTGGGGAGCAAAGGTCGTTCCACCATCTTTTCCATAATTAATGAATTATTATAAAGAACAATCATGAAAAGAAAATTTCAACATATAGCTTATTTACTGATGGTTGCAGCAGTGATTACTTCCTGTGGAGAGAAGAAGCAAACATCCGAATTCCCCGATTGGGCATGGGCGGATTTTCAACGTCCGGAAGGTATTAACCCAATTGTCTCTCCTGATACCACTACTGTTTTTTATTGCCCAATGAGGCAGGATTCGGTAGCATGGGAATCTAGTGATACTTTTAATCCGGCTGCTACAATTTATGATGGTAAAGTGGTTGTGCTTTACCGGGCAGAAGATAATTCGGCGGTAGGAATTGGTTCACGCACTTCTCGCTTAGGGTATGCTTATTCTGATGATGGTTTGCATTTTAACCGGATGACTGTTCCTGTATTTTATCCGGCAGATGATAACCAGAAAGAATTGGAATGGCCAGGGGGATGTGAAGATCCGCGAGTTGCTGTGACAGATGATGGCCTTTATGTAATGCTTTATACACAATGGAATCGTAAGCAGGCCCGTCTTGCCGTAGCTACTTCTCGTGATCTTCAGATATGGGAAAAATATGGTCCGGCTTTTGCAAAAGCATATGGCGGACGTTTTTTTGATGAATTTTCCAAATCTGCTTCTATTGTCACAAAATTGGTAGATGGCAAACAAGTGATTGCTAAAATTGATGGAAAATATTGGATGTATTGGGGAGAAAAGTTTGTGAACGTAGCTACTTCCACGGATTTGATTAATTGGGAACCGATGCTTGATGAAAAAGGAGACTTTCTGAAAGTAATTACTCCTCGTAAAGGTAAATTTGATAGTGACTTGACAGAGTGTGGTCCACCTGCAATCATGACTGATAAAGGTATTTTATTACTTTATAATGGTAAGAATAAGTCAGGTGCAGAGGGTGATACATTGTATACTGCTAATTCTTATTGTGCCGGGCAAGCATTATTCGATGCTAAAGATCCGACTAAATTGATTGACCGATTGGATAAACCATTCTATATTCCGGAATCAGATTTTGAGAAGAGCGGACAATATCCCGCGGGAACAGTATTTATAGAAGGTTTAGTATTCCATAATCAGAAATGGTACTTATATTATGGTTGTGCAGATTCACGTGTAGCAGTTGCTGTGTATGATCCTTTTAAGAAATAAAATGCAATGAAAAAGATAGGACTCTTTTTGTTTGGTATTTGTTTTGCATTGCAAATGGTGGCACAAGAACAAAACTACTTCACAAATCCTGTTATTCGGGGAGATGTACCCGATCCTTCTGTCATTCGGATTGAAGATACATATTATGCTACGGGTACCTCTTCGGAATGGGCGCCTTTTTATCCAATGTTTACCTCGAAGGATCTGGTAAACTGGAAACAGGTAGGGCATGTTTTTACCAAGCAACCGTCCTGGACTTCTAATTCATTTTGGGCACCAGAATTGTTTTATCATAATAATAAAGTTTACTGTTATTATACTGCCCGCCAAAAAAGTACCGGGATATCATATATCGGAGTAGCTACGTCTGATTCTCCTTTACATGAATTTACCGATCATGGTCCGATTGTAGAGTATGGAAAGGAAGCTATCGATGCATTTATTTATGATGATAACGGGCAGTTGTATATCAGTTGGAAAGCTTATGGTTTGGATACGCGTCCGATAGAATTGTTAGGATGTAAACTGTCCGCTGATGGTTTGCATTTGGATGGTGAACCTTTTACTCTTTTAGTAGATGAAAAGGGAATCGGTATGGAAGGACAGTACCATTTTAAAGAAGGCGACTACTATTATATAGTATACGCTGCCCATGGATGTTGTGGTCCTTCTAGTGACTATGATGTGTATGTAGCACGTGCAAGGAATTATGGTGGACCTTATGAAAAATATTCTGGAAACCCCATTCTTCATGGCGGAGAAGGAGATTATAAATCATGTGGTCATGGTACTGTGGTGAGAACATCTGATGGTCGTATGTTTTATATGTGTCACGCTTATTTGAAGGGAGATGGTTTCTTTATCGGGCGTCAACCGATTTTGCAAGAAATGGAAATGACGGATAATCATTGGGTGCGTTTCAAGACTGGGAATTTGGCTATAGCTGAACAGCCTATACCTTTTGTCGGTACAAAGCAAGAGCCTCTTTCGGATTTTGAAGATAATTTTAAGGGGAATCAATTGAAAGTTGATTGGACGTGGAATTATCCTTATTCAGATATACACGCTGTGCTAAAGAAAGGAAAGTTATTTTTATCCGGTACTCCAAAGAATAACAATAAATATGGTACAGCATTATGTTTACGTCCTCAATCTCCACAGTATAGCTGTGAGACGAAAGTAATGAACACAGGCAAAGGACTGAAAGGATTGACCTTGTATGGCGATGATAAAAACCTGATTGCTTGGGGAATTGAAGGAGATAAACTTATTTTGAAAGTGGTGAAAGACGATATTGAGTCAGTACTTTATGATTCAGCTTTTGCAAGTAAAGAGATATATTTGAAATTGGAAGTTGAACAGGGGTGTATATTCCACTTTTATAAAAGTCTGGATGGAAAAACATGGCAATCTGTGCAGAATACCCCTTTCAAGGGTAAATCCTTGATTCGTTGGGATAGAGTGCAGCGTCCGGGATTACTACATTATGGAGATAAGGATGTACCGGCAGAGTTTTCTTATTTTAAAATGAAGAATTTAAAATAAAAAGAAAGTAGATGGTGATAAATTTTTTAGTTTATACTATTAAATTATCCCTCATAGTAGATTAACAGTATTTGTAAAATATAGATTGATAACATGAAAAAGTTTTTAGTATTAGTTGCAGCAGTTTGCATGGCATATACTACTGCGTTTGCTCAGACCGTGAAACCTTTTAAGGAAGGTGACAGAGCTGTGTTTTTAGGAAATAGTATTACGGATGGTGGTCGTTACCATTCATTTATCTGGTTGTATTACATGACCCGCTTCCCGAATATGCCTATTCGTGTATTCAATGGAGGTATTGGTGGTGATACAGCGTATGATATGAATAAACGTTTGGATGGTGACATTTTTAGCAAAAATCCTACTGTATTGATGGTGACTTTCGGTATGAATGATTCCGGTTATTATGAATATAATGGTGATAATGCGAAAGAATTTGGTGAGCAGAAGTATCAGGAAAGCATCAAGAACTTCCAGCAGATGGAAAAACGTTTCAAGGAATTGCCACATACTCGTATCGTAATGACGGGAACTTCTCCTTATGATGAAACTGCGCAAATAAAGGATAATACGGTCTTTAAGAAAAAAAATGAGACTATTAAGAGAATTATAGAATATCAAAGAGAATCTGCTGCAAGAAATGGTTGGGAATTTACAGATTGGAATGCGCCTATGGTAGCTATAAATCAGGAACTTCAACAAAAAGATCCTAGTTTTACTCTTTGTGGTAACGATCGTATCCATCCGGACAATGACGGTCATATGGTGATGGCTTATCTTTTCTTGAAAGCACAAGGTTTTGCTGGTAAAGATGTGGCCAACATGGAAATCAATGCAAATAAGAAGCAAGCAGTGAAGGCAGAAGGTTGTACCATCTCAAATATTAAGAAAATAGGTAAAGATATTAGTTTTGATTATCTGGCAGAGGCGTTACCATATCCTTTGGATACTATTGCACGAGGCTGGGGTTCTAAGAAGAGTCAGGCAGAAGTTATAAAAGAAGTTCCTTTTATGGAAGAGATGAATACTGAATTGCTGAAAGTTACCGGTTTGAAGGGGCAATATAAACTGTTGATTGACGATCAGGAAATAGGAACCTGGGATGCTGCAGATTTGGCAAAGGGTATAAATTTAGCTGCAGAATCTAAAACTCCACAATACCAGCAGGCATTAACTATCATGCACCTCAATGAGTATCGTTGGGAACTTGAAAGAACATTTAGAGAATATGCGTGGTGCCAGTTTGGTTTCTTTCAACAAAAAGGCTTATTGTTTGCTAATGACAGAAAGGCTATTGAAGTGATGGATGAAAATGTAGAGAAGAACATGTGGTTGAAAGGACGTCGGGATCTTTATTCAAAGATGATGTTTAAAGAAATTCGCGACGCACGTGAACAAGAGATGGATGTTCTGATTTCCAAGATCTACGAAATCAACAAGCCAGTAGTAAGAAAGATTGTTCTGAGAAAAATATAATATTTCTTTAGATAAGAAAGGTTTGAATTGGTGTATGGTGGTGCCGGCTAATAGTCGGCACCTTTTTTATGTATGATATTTGATTTAATTTCTTTTCCAGAAATCGGAACTGAACAGCAGCAATACCGTAAACAACTCCAGACGTCCGAGAAGCATCAAAAAGGAGAGCAACCATTTGGCTGCATCAGGCAATTCACTCCACGAGAAGGCAGGGCCACACGTGCCGAGTCCCGGTCCCATGTTTCCTATACTTGATATGACCGTTCCGATAGATTCGAGAAATCCCACTCCGAAGCCCATCATGACAAGAATGCTGATAATGGCGATGATTGCATACAAAAATGTAAATGCCAGTACGGTAGACTGGATAGAGGGGGAGATCACCTGTTTATTCACCCGTACGGGCAATACTGCATTGGGATGCAGAATATGTTTAAATTCATTTTTGGCAACTTTGAAGAGGATAACCATGCGGATACATTTGATACCACCTGTCGTACTGCCTGCGCAAGCACCCATTATCATTACGATAAGAAGACAGCCCCAGAGAATGGAAGGCCAGAGCATATAGTCGGCAGTGGCAAAACCGGTTGAAGTCTGTAGGGAGATTACTTGGAACAGAGATTTCCGGAATGCTTCTTCTGCTCCCATCGAACTGGTCTGATAAAGCCAGACTGCTATGAAAACCGTGAAAAAGGCAACAGACATAAAATAAAACTTCAGCTCGGCATCATGGATAAACTTCTTTATTTTCCCATTGAACATCAGCAATAATAGCGTGAAGTTGACTCCCGAGAGGAACATGAAAACAGATATTACATAGTCTATGTAAGGCGAGTGGTAATATTCGATACTTGTCTGCTTGGTGGAGAACCCACCTGTACTGGTCGTGGTGAAAGCGTGGCAGATACTGTCGAAAAGTCCCATGCCCCCGAATACCAGTAATATAATCAATGTCCCCGTCATACCGGCATAGATGCCCCAGATCCATTTGGCGGTAACACCAATACGGGGATGTACTTTGTCATGAGTCGGCCCGCTGGCTTCGGCGGCAAATACCTGAATACCTCCCATACCGAAAATCGGAAGAACGGCAATCGTAAAGAATACAATTCCCAGACCACCGATCCACTGAGTCATTGCCCGCCAGAAAAGGATTCCGTGAGGCATCGATTCTATATTATTCATGATGGTGGCACCGGTACTGCTGAAGCCGGACATTGTCTCGAAGAAGGCATCGGTGACACTTGGAATATACCCGCCTATATAATAGGGCAACATTCCAAAAAAGGAGAAAGCAATCCAGGCTACACTGACAATCACATATCCATCGCGGCGGTTGAGTGACTTTTCGGCCCCTCTTCCAATAGCAAGCATAATCACACCTACAAAGGCCGTGATAGCTGATGAAAGCAGAAAACTGTTTAAATCATCTTCCTTGTAAAATAGTGAAACACCACCGCAACACATTAACATAGCCGTTTCTATCAGTAACAGAAACCCCATGATGCGATATATCATCCTCGAATTAATCATTTTTTAAGTAATAGGTATTAAGTAATAGGTATTAAGTAATAAGTAATAGGTATTAAGTATTAAGTATTATGCGCCAAGTATCAGATATAATGTCAAGTACAAGCAGCTACGGTTATTACCTATTACCTAATACCTATTACTTAATTAAAGAACTTCTCAATCTTCTTGATCATCATACTCAGGCAGAATACAACGACATGGTCTCCAGGACGAATCAGCGTATCTCCGGTTACGAGCACTCCTTCGCCATTGCGAATCATACCTCCGATGGTTGTTCCTTTGGGCAATCCCAGATCCTTGATTAAATTTTTAGTAATCTTTGCTCCGGCGGGTACGGTAAATTCAGCCACATCGGCGTTGGCAAACGTCAGGCATTTGACATTGGATACATCGGCATCCAGCATCATCTGATAAATGTGGCTGGCGGCAATCATTTTCTTATTGATGACCGTGCCGATATCAAGACTTTCCGCCATGCCGATATAGTCGATATTCTCTACTTCCGCCACCGTCTTTTCCACTCCCATACGTTTGGCGGCGAGACAGGCGAGGATGTTCGTTTCCGAATTGTCCGTCAAGGCGACAAATGCTTCGGTATTCTTTAAACCTTCTTCGATGAGCAGGTCCATATCACGACCATCGCCGTTGATGATCATGGTTTTGTCGTCCAATAATTCAGTCAGCCGGTTGCAACGGTTGATGTCGTTATCTACAATTTTTACCTGCATATAATCCGGCACGTACTGAGCGGTACGGACGGCGATACGGCTTCCGCCCATGATCATGACGTTGCGTACATCGGCATAATCCTCCTTGCCGGCTATTTTCCGGATATAAGGAATATATTTGCGTGTAGTGGTGAAATAAACAATATCGTGCAGCTTGATGACATCGTCTCCGCGCGGAATGATGGTTTCCGTTCCGCGTTTGATGGCTACCACGTGGTAAGGGATGTCCGGCGCACCTAGTTGATGGAGGGGGATATTCAGTATTTCCGCTTTTTCGCGCATCTTGGTACCGATCAGTATCAAGGCGCCTCCGCAGAATTCCCACCATTGGCGTACCCAGCTCATGCGCATGGAAGATACGATTTCTTTGGCAGCAAGCATTTCCGGGTAAATCAATGAGTCTACACCCAGTTTCCGGAAGAATTCCTTGTTTTTGGGCAGAAGATATTCGTAGTTGTCGATGCGGGCGACAGTCTTTTTGGCACCCAGATTGGTGGCTAGCATACAGGCAGTCATATTCCGGCTTTCGTCGGGGGTGACTGCGATGAACAAGTCCGCTTCTTTCACTCCTACCTCTTTCAGTCCCGAGATGGAAGAAGGAGAAGCCGTGACAGTCAGCAAATCGAAGTTGGCGCTGAGGGCACTTAGTTTTTCTTCGTCATCGTCCATCAGGATAATGTCCTGTTTTTCCCGGGACAATAATTTAGCCAGGTGGGTGCCTACGTTTCCGGCACCTGCGATAATTATCTTCATTTTCAGTTAGTTAATTCTTTTATTTTGCTCATGTCGGGCAGAAGCTCACATTGCTTCAGCAATTCCTTTGTCAGGCTGTCTTCATCCATTCCGCAGAGCTGATATAACTCGGCTACCGTGCCGTGTTGCACGAATTTATCCGGAATTCCGATGCGTTTGACTGTCGGGGTATATTCATGGTCGGCCATGAATTCAAGTACGGCACTTCCCATTCCTCCCTGAATCGTTCCGTCTTCTATGGTGACGATGTGGCGGAATGTGCGGCCCACTTCGTGCAGCAGTTCTTCGTCCAGCGGTTTGAGGAATCTCAGATCATAGTGGGCGATGCTTCTTCCCGATTCGGACTCGGCACGGGCGATGGCACTCCTTGCTTTATTTCCGATAGGTCCTATGCTGATGACAGCTATATCTTTTCCGTCCTTCAATTTCCGTCCTTTGCCTACAGGAATTTCTTCAAGCGGGCATTTCCAGTCCACCAATACGCCACGGCCACGCGGATAGCGGAGTACGAACGGACCTTTATCCGGCAGTTGTGCCGTGTACATCAGTCGTCGCAGCTCATGCTCATTCATAGGGGAGGCGATGGTCAGATTAGGTATCGGACGCAGATAAGCCATGTCGAACGCACCGTGATGTGTCGGACCGTCTTCGCCTACCAGTCCGGCACGGTCGAGACAGAGAACTACGGGAAGATTCTGAATAGCCACATCATGGATAATATTGTCATAAGCCCGTTGCATGAACGATGAATAGATGTTGCAGAAAGGCTGCAAGCCATCCTTTGCCATTCCTCCGGAGAAGGTGACGGCGTGGCCTTCGGCAATACCTACGTCGAAAGCCCGCTTGGGCATTTTGGACATGAGGATGTTCATCGAACAGCCGGAAGGCATGGCGGGAGTTACACCTACGATCCTTGGATTGGCTTCCGCCAGTTCCACCAGTGTATTTCCGAAAACGTCTTGGAACAGGGGAGGCATTCCTTCCGTATTGGCTACGAAACGCTCTCCGGTGACGGGATCGAACTTGCCGGGAGCGTGCCATTCGGTGGCGTGTTTCTCGGCAGGGGCGAAGCCTTTTCCTTTGATCGTGTGGAGATGCAGTATTTTGGGACCTTTGAGGTCTTTAATGTCACGCAATACCCTCGAAAGGTTCTTTATGTCATGGCCATCGATAGGACCGAAGTAGCGGATGTTCATTCCTTCGAATATATTCTGTTGCTGGGCGGCCATTGACTTCAGACTGTTGCCGAAGCGGATCAGTGCCTTGCGACGTTCATCGTTCAGGATGCCGAGCTTGAACAACAGGCGGGAAGCCTTGAAACGCAGTTGGTTGTAGCGGTTCGAGGTTGTCAGGTTGAACAGGTATTGTTTCATACCGCCGACACTGCGGTCGATAGCCATGTCGTTATCATTCAGGATAATAAGCAGGTTGTTCGGGGTGGTAGAAGAATTGTTCAATCCTTCAAAAGCCAGTCCTCCGCTCATCGAACCGTCTCCGATGATGGCTATCACATGACGTTGGTCGTCTCCCTTCTTGGCGGCAGCGACAGCCATGCCGAGGGCTGCGGAGATCGAATTGGAAGCGTGTCCGCAGGTAAATGTATCGTATTCGCTCTCTTCGGGAGAAGGGAAGGGGCGAATACCTCCCAGTTTCCGGTTGGTGGAGAATGCTTCACGCCGTCCTGTGAGGATTTTGTGGCCGTACGCCTGATGTCCCACGTCCCATACAATACGGTCATAAGGTGTATTGTAGACGTAGTGCAGGGCTACGGTCAGTTCCACTGTTCCGAGGCTGGCAGCGAAGTGCCCCGGATTGCAGGAGAGTTCTTTAATAATGTCTTGCCTTAATTCATCGCATACTTCCGGCAGTTGGTCTACTTCCAGACGGCGCAGATCATCGGGGCTGTTGATTGAGTTTAGCAAGTTATATATCGGTTCATTCTTCATGATTCGAGAAAATTTGGTGCAAAAATACGAAAAAGAAAGCGGAAGCCCTTTCTTTTTATCTAAATTCTTATTGTTAAAGCGAAGTACGCGGGTGGAATGCCATTCGGTCGTTGGTATATTGAAGTATGTGCCGTCGGGTTCCCGGAAGAACTGTAACTTTCTTTATATTATATGAAATGTGGACTAATATTACTAATCAAATAGAATCTCTATTAGGGAAATAAAAGTTGCATGAAAAAAGAGAACATGAACTTGTAGAAACGTTCGTATCGTTATTAATAAATTTGATGATCGTTTATTATAGACGTGTCTTCCGTTTATTAGAAACTCTAAAATGAGATTTTGTAGGAAAAAGATTGAATTAATGCAACAAAAAAGGCTGCAAACTTCATAGAGCTTGCAGCCTTTGGGCTATATCAATCATCTTATTCCTTAGTAAAATGAGAAGGAATAAGCTGTATTTGTTGTAATATGATACTGTATTTTATCCATGTTTTCTATTCTTTTATATCCGTTATTCATTGATTTTCTGTTTTCGGTCTACAAATATACAACATAAAAAGCCATTTGTCAAGCCTTGAATAGATTTGCGATTAAAATAAAGCGGAATATCGTATCTTTGTCGTACTTTTGCAAGAGAGAAACAATCGAAAGAAGGAGAATATATGGATTTTCAAACAAAGGTAGAACTACCGGCGGGCTTGCCGCCTGTCAGTCATGCGGAACGGATTCTTTTGATGGGATCTTGTTTTGCAGAGAACATGGGCAGGTTGCTGGCAGAAAATAAATTTCGCGTTGACATGAATCCTTTCGGGATTCTCTATAATCCGCTGTCGGTCTCTACGGCTTTGGTGGAGATATTGAAGGGGAAGGTGTATCAGGAGAAAGACTTATTCCTATATAAGGAGTGCTGGCATAGTCCGATGCATCATGGTTTGTTCTCTGCGTCATCGCCGGAGGAAGTACTTGAAAAGATAAACACTCGCTTGTCGCAGGCCCACCGTTCGGTCCACGAACTTGACTGGCTGATGCTGACTTTCGGCACTGCCTATGTATATGAACAGAAAGAAACAAGGCAGGTAGTCTCCAATTGTCATAAACTGCCGGAGAGCTGCTTCAACCGCCGGATTCTTTCGGTAGATGAGATTGTGAACGAATATACTTCGTTGATAACCAGTATGGTGGCGCGCAATTCTCACTTGAAGGTCTTGTTCACGGTCAGCCCTATCCGGCATATACGTGACGGGATGCATGCCAACCAGTTGAGTAAATCGACCTTATTGCTTGCCATCGACCGCCTGCAACAGCTCTTCCCGGATCATGTGTTCTACTTTCCTTCTTATGAGATCGTTTTGGATGAACTGCGTGATTATCGTTATTATGCCGATGACATGCTCCATCCGTCTCCGTTGGCTGTCCGTTATTTGTGGGAACGCTTTTCGGAGGTCTTCTTTTCTGCCGAAACGAAGCAGGTGATCACTGCCATAGAAGATATTACTAAAGACTTGTCACACAAGCCTTTTCATCCGGAGTCGGAAGCGTATCAACGCTTTTTAGGACAAATAGTGTTAAAAATCGAACGACTTAACGGAAAATACCCGTACTTAGACTTTCAAAAAGAAACAGAACTATGTCATATACGATTGAATCCATAGCCGAATATATCGGTGCACGCCGTGTCGGAGAGCATGAAGCGACGATTGATTGGCTACTTACAGATAGCCGCTCTTTGAGCTTTCCGGAAGAAACCCTTTTCTTTGCTTTGCCCACCAAACGTAATAATGGTGCACGCTATATCTCCGAACTATATGATCGGGGAGTGCGCAACTTCGTGGTTACGGAAGAAGACTTTAAGAGAATGAAGAATGGAGAATGGAAAATGGAGAATGCTATGCAGCAGGATGGTGCGCAGCCTACTCCCAACTCTCAACTCTCCATTCTTGATTTCTCCAATTTCTTGATCGTGGCGAATCCTTTGAAGGCTTTGCAGAAGCTGGCCGAGGCTCATCGGGAGAATTTCAAGATTCCGGTAATCGGTATCACGGGCAGTAACGGAAAGACCATTGTGAAAGAGTGGTTGCATCAATTATTGAGTCCGGACCGCTGCATTGTCCGTTCGCCCCGCAGTTATAATTCTCAGATCGGCGTTCCCTTGTCCGTTTGGCAACTGAATGAAGAAGCCGAATTGGGCATTTTCGAAGCCGGTATCTCCGAAATGGGGGAGATGGGGGCCTTGAAGCGCATGATTAAACCGACTATCGGTATTCTGACTAATATAGGCGGTGCCCATCAGGAGAATTTCTTCTCATTGCAGGAGAAATGTATGGAGAAGCTGACACTCTTTAAAGATTGCGATGTGGTGATCTATAATGGAGATAACGAGCTGATCAGTAATTGTGTGGCAAAGTCGATGCTGACAGCCCGTGAGATTGCATGGAGCTGCAAGGATATCGAGCGCCCTCTTTATATCAGCAAGGTGACAAAGAAAGAAGACCATACTGTGATTGCTTACCGCTATCTGGATATGGATAATATCTTCTGTATTCCTTTTATAGACGATGCTTCCATCGAAAATGCGTTGAACTGCCTGGCAGCCTGTCTTTATCTGATGACTCCTGCCGATCAGATTACCGAACGGATGGCACGGCTCGAACCGATCGCCATGCGCCTGGAAGTAAAAGAAGGCAAGAATAATTGTATACTCATCAACGATAGCTACAATTCGGACTTGGCTTCTCTGGATATAGCACTGGATTTCCTGGTACGCCGTTCGGAAAAGAAAGGACTGAAACGGACACTTATCTTATCGGATATTTTGGAGACAGGGCAGAGTACGGCTACGCTTTACCGTCGGGTAGCACAACTGATAAAGAGCCGGGGCATCAACAAGCTGATCGGTGTAGGAGCGGAGATTTCTTCGTGTGCCGCTCGCTTCGAAGGTACGCCGGAACGATACTTCTTCCCCGATACAGACGCCTTGCTAAGATCGGGCATTTTCAAAACCCTTCATTCGGAAGTCATTCTGATAAAAGGTTCCCGCGTATTCAACTTTGATCTGGTATCGGAAGAGCTGGAACTGAAAGTGCATGAAACGATTCTGGAAGTGAACTTGGGTGCGATGGTTGCCAATCTGAATCACTATCGCTCCATGCTCCGCCATCCGGAGACGAAAATGATCTGTATGGTGAAGGCTGCTGCCTACGGAGCCGGATCATACGAGATTGCCAAAACATTGCAGGAGCATCATGTAGATTACCTTGCTGTAGCCGTTGCCGACGAAGGCTCCGAACTGCGTAAAGCAGGCATCACCTCCTCCATTATCATCATGGACCCCGAACTGACATCGTTCAAAACGATGTTCGATTATAAACTCGAACCGGAAGTGTACAACTTCCATTTGCTCGACGCACTGATTAAGGCGGCCGAGAAAGAAGGAATCACCAACTTCCCGATTCATGTCAAACTGGATACGGGTATGCACCGTCTTGGTTTTTCCGTCGATGAAATTCCGTTGTTGATCCGTCGTCTGAGAAGTCAGAATGCGGTTATTCCCCGATCGGTATTTTCTCATTTTGTGGGAAGTGATTCGGCGCAATTCGACTTCTTCACCCGTCAGCAGATTGAACTGTTCGAGAAAGGTTCGCAGGAATTGCAGGAAGCTTTCTCACACAAGATTCTGCGTCATATCTGCAATACAGCCGGTATCGAACGTTTTCCCGGTGCGCAGTTTGATATGGTGCGTCTGGGGATAGGACTCTATGGGGTAAGCCCAATCGACAATTCGATTATCAATAATGTAAGCACGCTTAAGACTACGATTCTTCAGATTCGGGACGTGCCCGGAGAAGATACGGTAGGCTATAGCCGGATGGGACATCTGACGCGTCCTTCCCGCATTGCGGCAATTCCTATCGGGTATGCCGATGGCTTGAACCGCCATCTGGGACGTGGCAATGCTTACTGTCTGGTGAATGGCAAGAAAGCTCCCTATGTAGGAAATATCTGTATGGATGTCTGTATGATTGACGTGACGGATATCGATTGCAGGGAAGGGGACAAAGCTGTCATCTTCGGTGACGACCTGCCGATAACCACACTTTCGGATAAGTTGGGGACGATCCCTTACGAAGTGCTGACCAGCATCTCGAACCGTGTGAAGCGAGTCTACTATCAGGACTAAAGCGCAGGCGGTAAAAACAGAATTATATGTAGTAGAATAGTGAATGGAAGACTATAAAGGTTAACGATGGATAAATGGGCGGTAAATGATAACGGGTATACTTAAATTATTTCCCGTTTCCCGTTTATAGTTTCCTGTTTTTCTTTTATAGTCTGCCGTTTTTCTTTATATTTGCACCAACTAATAAACCTCTATAATTAATAAACATATGACAAACTTATTATTATTAGGCTTTTTGCCTAGTGGCTCTGAATGGATCATTATTGCTCTTGTTATTCTTCTCCTTTTCGGTGGTAAGAAGATACCCGAACTGATGCGTGGCTTAGGTAAAGGAGTAAAGAGCTTTAAAGATGGTGTGAACGAGGCAAAAGAAGAAATCAATAAGGCAAAAGACGAAATCGACGCACCGGCAGATTCAGCTAAGAAATAATAAGCAATGGCAGAAATGACCTTCTGGGATCATTTGGATGAGTTGCGTCGGGTACTTTTTCGTGTTATCGGAGTCTGGTTTGTATTGGCAATCGGCTATTTCGTAGCGATGCCTTATTTGTTCGACCATGTAATACTGGCGCCTTGCCATAATGATTTTGTATTTTACGACTTACTACGCTTTATCGGTCAGAAATTCGATTTGACTGATGAATTTTTTACGCAGGAGTTTAAGGTGAAGCTTGTCAATATCAATTTGGCAGCTCCTTTCTTTATACATATGTCGACAGCTTTCTGGATGTCGGTAGTGACGGCTATGCCCTATATTTTCTTTGAGGTCTGGCGTTTTATCAATCCGGCCCTTTATCCGAATGAGCGGAAAGGAGTCAGGAAAGCGTTGACCATAGGAACCGGTATGTTCTTTATCGGGGTGCTTATGGGATACTTTATGGTATATCCGCTGACACTCCGTTTCCTCTCTACCTATCAGCTGAGTTCGGAAGTCGAGAACATTCTGTCGCTCAATTCGTATATCGATAACTTTATGATGCTGATTCTCTGTATGGGACTGGCTTTTGAACTTCCGCTGGTGACTTGGTTGTTGTCTTTGCTGGGAGTCGTCAATAAGTCTTTCCTGCGCAAATATCGCCGTCATGCAGTTGTCATTATCGTAATAGCTGCCGCTATCATCACTCCGACGGGCGACCCGTTCACACTGAGTGTTGTGGCTATTCCGCTTTATCTGCTCTATGAAATGAGTATTCTGATGATAAAGGATAAGAAGGAAGTTCCTGAGTTGGAAGAAGAAGAGGAAGAAGAAGGCGTGGCAAAAGTCTGATAAGCCAATTATTTATCGTTCGTTTCCCCAAGTGTGTGTCAAAAGTCGATAGTAACTCAATTGAGGCTGACTTTTGACACACACACGTAATTTTTATCATATCCCTTTTGTCGTATGGAAAATGAAGGAAGAGAATCTTATGAAATCCTTTTAGCCGTTTGTAAGGCGGATCATTTGCAGCTGACTATTGGCTACAAACAGATGCGCGACTTGCTGGAAAGGCTTTGCCGCCTACATATGCACAACGGTAGTCTGCAGATGACCGATCTTTCCGCACGAATTAGTTTTGTAGCGGCCAAAGTGGGGCTTTCTGTAGCGGAGCAAAACAGACTGCATACCTTCCGACTGACCTCCAATGCCATTCTGAACCGACAACAGGAACCTACCCGCGAACACCTTCTGCGGGATGCGAAAACGCTGGCTTTCTTCATCCGTAAACTTTTTGAGGAAGATATTCCACAGGAACTGTATCGTTTGCTTCCCCGGACGGATGCAACTTATATCGTAGCTCCTCCAGCACACAAGCAGGTGCAGCGGATGCGCGTCTGTTTCCAGTATTCCGACGAGCAGTATCTGTATGTGACTCCTTTGGATGAAATAGCTGACGAACCGTTGCGTGTCCGTTACAATATTCCTCAGATCAATGAAGAATTTGCGGAAACCTGTCAGTTGCTCTGGCGCCATGCACAACTCAACTTGCTGGATGTCGCTGTTGACGAAGCAGGAATTCTGACCCCTTCGTTCATTGTCCTTGAACCGGATTATCTGCTTGATATCAGTTCATTGGCAGAATGTTACCGTGATTATGGACATCATCCGGCAAACTATTTCCTTTCCCGTCTTCAGCCGATAGAGAATGCACGCCCGTTGCTTTTAGGAAATATAGCCAACCTTTTCCTCGATGAGTGGATACATGCGGAAGGGGAGGTGGATTATCTGAAATGTATGCAGAAAGCTTTCCGGCGTTATCCGATTGAACTGGCTGCTTGTGCCGACCTGCGTGATCGGGAGAAGGAACGTCAGTTCTTTGATGACTGCAAACTCCATTTTGATCATATCCGTGAGACGGTGAATGATACTTTTCATGCCGCCGGCTACGAACTGGACAAGACGGATGCCGTGCTCGAACCTTCTTATATATGTGAAGCGCTCGGCCTGCAAGGGCGGCTCGACTATATGCAGCGCGATATGTCTTCTTTCATCGAAATGAAATCGGGAAAGGCTGACGAATATGCGATTCGCGGAAAAGTGGAACCGAAAGAGAATAATAAGGTGCAGATGCTGCTTTATCAGGCAGTTCTGCAATATTCGATGGGGATGGATCACCGGAAGGTAAAGGCTTATCTGCTCTATACACGCTATCCGTTGCTTTATCCTTCCCGTCCTTCATGGGCAATGGTCCGCCGTGTGATCGATCTGCGCAACCGGATTGTAGCGGATGAATATGGCATCCAGTTGCGGAACAGCCTGGAATATACGGCACAAAAACTGGAAGAAATAAAAGCCTCGGTACTAAACGAGCGGGGATTGTCGGGACGTTTTTGGGAGACGTATCTGCGCCCTTCTATCGATAATTTCCAGGAGAAGTTGAAATCTCTCTCCACTTTAGAGAAAAGCTACTTCTATGCACTCTATAATTTTATAACGAAGGAACTTTATACGTTCAAGTCCGGTGATGTGGATTATGAGGGACGTACAGGAGCCGCTTCTTTATGGCTTTCCACTTTGGCGGAGAAATGCGAATCGGGGGAGATCATCTATGATTTAAGAATTAAAGAGAATCACGCAGCCGACGAACATAAATCCCACCTGTTGCTGGTACCGTCCGGAGAACTTCAGAGAACGGTGGCGGATGATGCGCAGCACACCCTCCCTAACTTCCGTCAGGGCGATGCCATCGTGCTTTACGAACGGAATGCGGATACGGATAACGTCACCAACAAGATGGTATTCAAAGGCAATATCGACTATCTGAACGAGAATGAAATCTGCATCCGTCTGCGTGCTACCCAGCAGAATTCCTCCGTACTTCCGTCTGATAGCCTCTATGCTATTGAGCACGATGCGATGGATACTACTTTCCGTAGCATGTACCAGGGACTTTATGCTTTTATGTCTGCTACAAAAGAGCGTTGTGATTTGCTGCTCTCTCAACGGGAGCCGCAATTTGATGTGGCATTGGATAAGCAGATAGCCGAAGCTGCCGATGACTTTACTCGTATTGCTTTGAAAGCGAAAGCAGCAAAGGACTATTTTCTGCTGGTAGGGCCTCCGGGAACCGGTAAAACGTCTTGTGCACTGAAGAAGATGGTCGAAACCTTTTATAAAGAGGAAGGAGCCCAAATTTTATTGCTCTCGTACACTAACCGTGCCGTAGATGAAATCTGTAAAGCACTTTCTTCCATTCGTCCGGAAGTAGATTTTATTCGTGTGGGAAGCGAGCTTTCATGTGACGAGAACTATCGGGATCATTTGATAGAGAATGAACTTGCTTCCTGTATGCGTCGTACAGAGGTTTGCGAACGTATTAACCGCTGTCGTATATTAGTCGGTACAGTAGCGTCTATCTCCGGCAAACCGGAACTTTTCCGATTGAAGCATTTCGATGTGGCTATTGTAGATGAGGCTACTCAGATACTGGAACCTCAGTTGTTGGGTATACTTTGTGCCAAAGGAGAAAACGGAAAAGAGGGTGTTGGCAAATTTATCCTGATAGGCGATCATAAACAACTTCCGGCTGTCGTCTTGCAGAATTCGGAACAATCGGAAGTATATGATGAAGCCCTGTCTGCTGTCGGACTGAAGAACTTGAAAGATTCTCTGTTTGAAAGACTGTATCGCACAGCCCGTCAGCATACCGATGCCCATCGTACTTACGATATGCTCTGCCGTCAGGGACGTATGCACCCCGAAGTGGCTCTGTTCGCCAATCAAGCTTTCTATGAAGGTCGGCTGCTGCCTGTCGGACTGCCGCATCAACTGGAAGATTCCGGAAATATCAACCGGCTGTCTTTCTATCCTTCGCAGCCCGAACCGATGGGTTCTTCTGCTAAAACAAACCATTCGGAAGCAAAGATTGCTGCCCGTCTGGCCGCAACTGTCTATAAAGAACACTCGGAAGCATTTGATGCCTCCCGCACATTGGGGATCATTACTCCATATCGTAGTCAGATAGCTTTGGTCAAGAAGGAAATAGAAGCTCTCGGCATTCCCGAACTGAATCAGATATTAATTGACACTGTAGAACGTTTTCAGGGAAGTGAACGCGATGTGATTATTTATTCATTCTGTGTGAACTATCCGTATCAGTTGAAATTCCTTTCCAATCTGACAGAAGAAGACGGAATTCTGATTGACCGGAAACTGAACGTTGCCTTGACACGTGCAAGAAAACAGATGCTGCTGACAGGTGTGCCGACGCTGTTGGAGCGTAATCCACTCTATAAAAGTTTATTAAAATTAATAGAGAGCCTCCGGAATATTGCATAATTTTTGCAGACGTTAGTTTTTATTCTCTCTTTATGCAATTCATTAACACCTATTTGTTGAACAAACCCCTATCTTTGCAATACGTTTTTTTCATAGAGATTTAGATTTAAGGTTAGAAGAATTGTGGAAGTCGTGAGACTTCCCTTTTTTTCATCTTAACGTTTACTATCCTTCATTGTTTGAATGTGCAAGATATTTTGTAAAATAGTACAGGATGGCTATGAAGAATAAGTAAACCTAAAAAGCCTTCTTCGTGAGAAGAGGCTTTTTTGTTTTTGGAACTTTTTGAATAAATAATTGGTTAAAAAAACAGGAGGACAAACTCATGCTGAGTGCCCTCCTGTTTTTTATTCTATATAATTATATCGGATTAATCCAATACGATAGGTTTATATTTAGGAACCAGTGCTTTCATAATAACCCAACCGATCAGGTAAGCTACTGCGCATACGCAGAAGATTACAAAGTAACCGGCAGGCTTGCCTTCGAAGCCCATGAATGTCATCGCAGGATGTACAAACTGTGATCCTTGTTCCAGCAGTTCTTTCGTCATTTCCACTTCTTTACCGTCAACCATAGTTGTTCCGGAAGCATATACAAATAAGTTACCTGCCACTTTCTGAAGAATCATTGAACCGATACCACCGGCCATACCACCGATACCGGTGATACTTGCAATCGCTGTTCGGGGGAACATATCACCTACTGTAGAGAAGATATTGGCCGACCACGACTGGTGGGCAGCTCCGCCGATACCGATCAGGATCACGGGGAACCACGGAGAGAATGTTCCCAATGGCTGTGCCAGCAATACCACTAACGGGAAGAATGCGAAAATCAACATTGCTTTCATACGTGCCGCATAAGGGTTCATGCCGGTCTTGTTGATGAAGATAGTAGGAAGCTTGCCACCGTAGATGGATAACATCGTGATTGCGTAAAGCGTGAAGATAAGTCCCATTCCCAGAGGATCGGAAGTTTTGATACCGAATTGGGAGTTCAGGTAAGACGGGGTCCAGAACAGGAAGAACCACCATACACCGTCAGTGGTAAATTTACCGAAGACAAATGCCCAAGTTTGTTTGTAGCTGAAACATTGCCAGAATCTCATCTTTTTCTCGTCTTTCTCCTCTGTTTTCGGACCTGCACCGGCTTCATTCTGGTCTTGTTCGATATATTCAAGTTCGGCTTTGTTTACGTGCTTGCTCTTTGAAGGAGCATCATACATAAATACCCAGAAGCCCATCCAGATAAAACCAAGTCCACCAATAACGATAAACGCCATTTCCCAGCCGAAAGCTTTGGCAAGGATAGGAATGGTGAGCGGAGCGATCAAGGCACCGATAGAAGCACCGGCGTTGAAGATGGAAGTAGCATAAGCACGGTCTTTCTTCGGGAAGTACTCGGCAGTTACTTTAATAGCGGCGGGGAAGTTACCGGCTTCTCCGAGAGCAAGTATACAGCGTGCAGCCAGGAAGCAGTACATACTGACAGTAGCGATGGTTACCACCACGTCTCCGGTGGCTCCGGCAAGTTCGGCAGCACTGTGCAGTCCTACCTGCGATTCTGTTACAATACCACAGACTGCGTGCAGACAGGCACCGGCAGACCATACGCCGATAGCCCAGAGGAATCCTTTCTTCGTTCCCATCCAGTCCACAAAGCGACCGGCAAAGAGCATACATATTGCGTAAACAATAGAAAATACGGAAGTGATAGTACCGTAGTGTGATTCATCCCAGTGAAATTCCGGTTTGATAAATTCATCCCAGGTGAGCGATAGTACCTGGCGGTCGAGATAGTTAACTGTAGTAGCAAAAAATAGCATCGCACAGATCGTCCATCTGTAGTTTGTCATTTTTTCGCCTGTTTTTTGAAATGCATTCATGATAATGGATTTAAATAGATTTTGATTTGCTGACAAAGGTCGGTATTTCAGCTGGATTTTTTTTGTAATAATTGGTCAAAATCATGTATAATTCGTTGCATTATACATATTATTTGTACATAGTAATGTATTATCGTAACAATTTGGTCTCTTTGGGGGAAGAATATGACAAATCCGGAAAACTTCATTCTCTCCCCGTTTCGAGGAAAGAATGAAGTTTTTCGGATCACTTGATATGTGCTAAAGAGCTGCGCAAAGATTAGCGCATTTCTGTATATTTGATTTTATCCATGTCGCCATAGTCAAGATTTTCACCGGCCATACCCCAGATGAACATATAGTTGCTGGTTCCGGCAGCTGCGTGGATCGACCATTCCGGTGACATGATAGCTTGTTCGTTCTGCATCCATACGATGCGTTCTTCCTGAGGTTCGCCCATGAAGTGGCAGATGGAGTTGCCTTCCGGTACGTTGAAGTAGAAATATGCTTCCACACGACGAGTGTGGGTATGTGCCGGCATGGTGTTCCATACACTACCCGGTTTCAGTTCAGTCAATCCCATTTGCAGTTGGCAAGGACCTTCTTCAAGTACGTTGTTAACAATCAGCTGGTTGATAACGCGGTCGTTGCTTTCTTCCATCTTTCCTGCCGCGAAAGAATTTGCTTTCAGAGAACCTTTGCGTCCGTCGATGGTGATCAACTGAGTTTTGTACTCCTTGTGGGCAGTAGCGGAGTTGATATAGAATTTTGCAGGTTTGCTGGCATCTTTGCTCTTGAAAGTAACTTTCTGCTTGCCTCTGCCTACATACAATGCATCTTTGAAGTTCAGCGTATATTCCTTGCCGTCAACAGTTACGATACCTTCGCCGCCAATGTTGATAACACCCAGTTCGCGACGTTCGAGGAAATACTTAGCTTTCAACGGATCGATAGTTTCAAGTACCAGCTCTTTTGTTGCAGGTACGGCACCACCGAAGATGAGGCGGTCGTACATGGAATAAGTCACGTTGATTTGATCAGGAACCATTACTTTTTCCATCAGGAAGCTACTACGCAGGCGGTTTGTATTATACGTTTTCACGTCTTGCGGATTGCAAGCCACCTGCATCTTGTAATTTACCTGGGCAGAAGCAGACATAGCTGCGATACCCATCATCATTGCAATTGCTAATTTTTTCATCTTTCGAATCTTTATTTGGATTATACTTATATTTAATCGTTAGCTGCGTTTTTCGCATCATTTCTTTTCATGCGGATACGGTTGTAGACTGCCATTCCCAGTGCAAGGGCTACGAGGATGGCAGGACCGATAATCTTCAGACTGTAAGTCAGGTGGAAGATACCCCAGCAGAAGAGGCTGGATGCAAAGTCGAGCGCTCCGCCTTCGAAGCCAGCGGGGATATTTACTGTCGGGTCACCCGTAGCGGCATATACGTCTTTGGCAGCCATCGTGAAGAATCCTGCCAGTTCTGTTACGAAGTACAGACCTACGATCAATGCTACCAGTCCGATGATGAATGATTTCACCACATTACCTTTGGTGATAGGCAGAATCATCGGGAATAGGTAGAACATACCGGCCAGAGAAGCCAGCGGTAAGAAACGGTTACCCGGAAGGATCACTGCAAGGAAGATAGTAACCGGGATCAAAAGCAGGGATACAACCAGCGTTGTCGGGTGGCCGATGACAAGTGCAGGGCTCATACCGATGCTCAGGCCTGTATTACTCTTATATTTTTTAGCGATCAATTCGCGGGTTGCATCAGAGATAGGTTTCAAACCTTCAATGAAAAGGCTGGTGATACGTGGAATCAACTCCATAACCGCTCCCATTTTGATACCCAATCCAAGGATACCCGGAATGCCGTCCAGTACTTCTTTCCAGCTGGCACAGCCCAAAGCTCCGATACCGCAACCAATCACGATACCCAGAAACAGCGGTTCACCCATCAGACCGAATTTCTTCTTCATTCCTTCAGAGTCGATATTCAGTTTGTCGAATCCCGGAATTTTATCTAAAAGCTTGTTGATTACAATCGCGAACGGAACGAAGCTCTGGCAGAAAGGCTGAGGGATGGAGATACCGTCCATCTTATCATAGAACTTCTGAAAAGCAGGAGCAGTCATGTCTGCCATTACCAATGTTATAATGTAGCAAATGATAGCGGCGAAAAATCCCCAGAAAATACTATCGGAGGCGAAGTATACGATAGCCCCGATAAATGCGAAGTGCCAGTAGTTCCAAAGGTCAATATTAACAGTACGGGTTGTTTTGGTCAGTAGCATTAACAGGTTTACTCCCAGACAAACAGGGATAATGAAAGCGCCGACCGAGGTATTATAGGCAACTGCTGCTGCCGAAGGCCATCCCATGTCGAAAATACCGAGTTCCAATCCGTAGATTTCTACCATTTTACTTAATGCCGGACCAAGACTACTGGTCAACAAGGCTGTGACTACAGATAAGCCGACGAAACCGACTCCCACCAACAAACCGCTTTTGAGCGCTTTGGGGAGTTTAATACCGATACATACTCCTAAAATTGTGAAAATGATCGGCATCATTACTGCCGCTCCCAGACCGATAATGTACTTGAATACTTCTTCCATTCTGTTCTATTTTTTCTCTGTTTTTAATGATAAATTACTGTGTTTCCCCAGAGGGTATTAGTTGTAAACCGTGCCAAAAGTACGACCTTTTCCGCTTTATTCCAAAACGAAACTCTTAATTTATCAGTTAATGCATCAAAAATGGACATTTTTGACGTTTACGTGCACAAAATTAGTCGTTTCCGTGCACGAAAAACAAAAAATACACCTTCTTAACTAAAAAATCCCACTCTGTTTGGAGGAAATACACTACTTTCGTAGCATGAAAAAATAGCATGTATAATCCTTAAAACAATAAACCATGAGACGAAGCTCTTTTTATAAATTTTTGATATTAGTAATAATAATGTCAAGCACCATTTCACTGTCGGCGCAGCAGGTGGATGAAAAACTGCCTTGGTCGGTGCGGATGACTGAATCGGAGATGATCCGTTGCCCGGAATCCTGGCAGCTTGATTTTCAGCCCAGACTGAAATGGGACTATTGCCACGGACTGGAATTGGGGGCGATGCTTGATGTATACGATACTTATGGCGACAAGAAAATACGAGATTATGCAATTGCTTATGCAGATACGATGGTGCATGAGGATGGAAGTATTACTGCATACAAATTGACCGATTACAGTCTGGACCGTATCAATTCCGGAAAAATCCTGTTTCGTATCTATGAGCAGACCAAGGATGAAAAGTATAAGAAGGCATTAGACTTGCTCTATAGCCAGTTTGCCGGACAACCTCGTAATGAAGACGGAGGATTCTGGCATAAAAAGATATATCCGCATCAGATGTGGCTGGACGGACTTTATATGGGAGCTCCTTTTTATGCAGAATATGCTTTCCGTAATAATCGCCCGCAGGATTATGCAGACGTCATAAATCAGTTTATTACCTGTGCCCGTCATACGTATGATCCGAAGAATGGTCTTTATCGTCATGCGTGTGATGTAAGTCGCACGGAGCGCTGGGCCGATCCGGTGACAGGACAGTCAAAACATTGTTGGGGACGTGCATTAGGCTGGTATGCGATGGCGTTGGTAGATGTGCTTGATTTTATTCCGAAGCATGAGGCCGGAAGAGATTCGTTGCTTGCAATCTTGGATAATGTAGCAGTTCAGGTAAAGAAACTGCAAGATCCGGAGACCGGTGGATGGTATCAGGTGATGGACAGAAGCGGTGACAAGGGTAATTATCTGGAATCATCCTGTTCGGCAATGTTCATATACAGCCTGTTTAAGGCAGTACGTATGGGATATATCGATCCGTCTTATCTGGATGTAGCAAAGGCTGGTTATGAAGGTTTTCTGAAAAATTTTATTGAAGTGGATAAAGATGGAGTGGTGACTATAACGAAAGCCTGTGCGGTAGCAGGGCTGGGAGGGAAGGTTTATCGTTCCGGCGATTATGACTATTATATAAATGAAACAATCCGTAATAACGACCCGAAAGCAGTAGGACCATTTATTATGGCAAGTCTGGAATACGAACGTTTGCAAAAGTAAATTCTATCGATGAAAAGGAGTATTTTGAAAGGAATGGCGTTGTTTCTTCTGCTTTGTTCAGGAGGAACTTTGGCCTGTGCACAACAGCAAAAGCAAGACACAATAGTCGTGTCACGAGACGGAACGGGAAAATATCGGGATATTCAGGAAGCCGTGGAAGCGGTACGTGCTTTTATGGATTATACGGTGACTATATTTATAAAGAATGGTATATACAAAGAAAAACTGGTGATTCCTTCATGGGTGAAGAACGTGCAGCTGGTAGGCGAAGATGCCGAAAAGACGATCATCACGTATGATGATCATGCCAATATCAATAAAATGGGCACTTTCCGCACTTATACTGTAAAGGTAGAAGGAAGTGACATTACTTTTAAGAATCTGACCATTGAGAACAATGCCGCTCCTTTGGGGCAGGCAGTTGCGCTCCATACCGAAGGAGACAGGCTGATGTTTGTCGGCTGTCGTTTTCTGGGAAATCAGGATACTATTTATACAGGATCGGAGGGTAGCCGCCTGTTATTTACTAACTGCTATATTGAAGGAACTACAGACTTCATCTTCGGCCCTTCTACAGCTTTGTTTGAATATTGCGAATTGCATAGCAAGCGCGATTCATATATTACCGCGGCTTCTACTCCGAAGGAGGTGGAGTTTGGTTATGTTTTCAAGAACTGTAAGCTGACAGCCGCTCCCGGTATCAAGAAAGTCTATCTGGGACGTCCTTGGAGACCTTATGCTGCTACGGCTTTTATTAATTGCGAGTTTGGCGGACATATCCGTTCGGAAGGCTGGCACAACTGGAAGAATCCGGAAAACGAAAAGACTGCCCGTTACGCTGAATTTAAAAACACGGGTGAAGGTGCGGATGCTTCCGGACGTGTGAAATGGGCTAAACAGCTGACTGATAAAGAAGCGGTGCAATATACTCCGCAGAATATATTTAAGGAATGCAGTAATTGGTATCCTTATAAATAACATCAGTTCGATATAAGAGTAATCCGCATGGTTTCCCCTCCTTTTGGAAGGAGGAGAATTGAGTTACTCAAATTTATATCGAATTCACGTTAAATAGAAGTCATAAGGGAACTTTAATTTTGAACCAACAAAATAAGATTATGAAAAACAGACTGCTATTGCTGTTTATAGTATTTATCCTTTTCTCCGCCTTTCGTGCGGATAAGCCCGTATTGACCATCTTTACGATAGGTGACTCTACGATGGCTAACAAAAATCTGTACGGTGGAAATCCCGAACGCGGCTGGTGTATGGTGCTCCCCGGATTTTTTTCAGAAGATATACGTGTTGATAATCATGCCGCCAATGGCCGCAGTTCCAAAAGTTTCATATCTGAAGGCCGATGGGCAAAAGTGATTTCCCAGGTAAAGAAGGGAGATTATGTCTTTATCCAGTTCGGACACAATGATGAAAAGGCTGATTCTGCACGCCATACTGATCCGGGAACGACCTTTGATGACAATCTCCGTCGTTTCGTCAATGAAACTCGTGCTAAAGGAGGGATTCCTGTGTTGTTCAACTCCATTGTTCGTCGTAATTTTGTACAGCCGGAAGATGCCTCGATTGCTACAGATGCCCGTCGTGCTCCGGGTGAACAGGAACTGCCGAAAGAAGGAAACGTCTTGTACGATACGCACGGTGCCTACCTTGATTCTCCGCGTAATGTGGCAAAAGAGATGGGAGTGGCGTTTATCGATATGAACAAAATTACCCATGATCTGGTGCAGGGACTGGGCCCCGCAGAATCGAAGAAGTTGTTTATGTTTGTCGAACCTGAGAAAGTTCCGGCTTTTCCGAAAGGCCGGGAGGATAATACCCATTTGAATGTGTACGGAGCACGGACTATCGCCGGGCTGACTGTAGATGCTATCGCAAAGGAAATACCGGAACTGGCAAAATATGTCCGTTATTATGATTACGTAGTGGCACAAGACGGAACAGGTGATTTCTTCACAGTGCAGGAAGCGATAAATGCAGTACCCGATTTTCGCAAGAATGTGCGTACTACTATCTTGGTCCGTAAAGGCACTTATAAAGAGAAGATTATTATTCCGGAATCCAAAATAAATATCTCTCTGATAGGAGAGGATGGTGCGGTACTGACAAATGATGACTTTGCCAATAAGAAAAATGTGTTTGGTGAGAATATGGGAACTTCGGGATCGTCGAGTTGCTACATTTATGCTCCCGATTTCTATGCGGAGAACATCACTTTTGAAAACTCGGCAGGACCGGTAGGACAGGCTGTTGCCTGTTTTGTATCTGCCGACCGTGCGTTCTTTAAGAATTGTCGTTTTCTCGGTTATCAGGATACTCTTTATACGTATGGCAAGCACAGCCGTCAATATTACGAGGATTGCTATATCGAAGGAACGGTTGACTTTATCTTCGGATGGTCTGTAGCTGTATTCAATCGTTGTCATATTCATAGCAAACGTGATGGTTATGTGACGGCACCCTCTACAGATCAAGGCAAAAAGTATGGATATGTCTTTTATGATTGCCGGTTGACTGCTGATCCGGATGTTGCCAAAGTATATCTGTCTCGTCCGTGGCGTCCGTATGCACAGGCTGTATTTATCCGTTGTGAACTGGGGAAACATATCCTTCCGGAAGGCTGGCACAACTGGGGAAAGAAAGAAGCGGAGAAAACCGTATTTTATGCCGAATACGATAGTCATGGCGAGGGAGCCAATCCGAAAGCCCGCGCAGCTTTCTCTCGTCAACTGAAGAATCTGAAAGGCTACGAGATGGAAACGGTTTTGGCAGGTGAAGACGGCTGGAATCCGCTAAAGAACGATTCTGTTAAATAAACACCGAATATAGATGTAAGTTCAGCTAAATCATTATCTTTACACCATTCAATATGTGTGTAATAATGATAAAAAGAATCTTATATCTAATTCTTTTGTGCCTGACCGCACCTGTAGTGCAGGCACAACAACACAGTTTTTTCACCCATTATTCTACCGAGGATGGGTTGTCTCAAAACACGGTGATGAGCATGTTGCAGGATCACAAAGACAACCTCTGGTTTGCCACATGGGATGGAATCAATCGTTTTGATGGCTATAACTTTAAAACTTATAAAGCACGTCAGGGCAATTACATCAGTCTGACCAATAACCGTGCCGACCGGATGTATGAAGACCGGTACGGCTTTCTGTGGTTATTGACTTATGACAACCGTGTCCACCGTTTTGACCCGAAAACGGAGACGTTCGAACAAGTTCCGGCAGCAGGTGAAGAAGGTAGTACATACAACATTCACGCTATTCAGGTATTGCCCGATGGTACGGTCTGGCTACTGACAGAACATGATGGAGCTATCCGTGTAGTCACACTTCCTCAGAAGAATTATACGACGAAATCAGATATTTATTCAACGAAGTCCGGTCTGTTTCCTGCCGATCACTTTTATCAGGTCTATCAGGACAAAGCCGGCAATCACTGGCTGCTGACTGATAACGGTTTGGGAATGATACGCCCCGGTGAGCAGCAACCAGTGAACTACTTTGTGGAGACGAAAGGGAAACAGGACGGTATGAATCAGGCATTTTATGCAGTCCGGGAATGCGAAGACGATATCTGCTTTGCTTCAGACAGAGGGAGAATCTGGTGTTATCAGAAACAGGGCGGAGAGTTTCGCCTGCTCGAACTTCCGACGAAAGCCCGCATTACTTCTATACACACCGTGAGCAATGGCAATACTGTAGTGACAACAGATTCGGACGGGTTCTTTCTTTGCAACCTGAAGACAAACAAACATACGCATTATTCTCCCGTGACCTGTAAGGAATTGTCTGCACAACCGATTCTTTCGGCTTATGTAGACCGCACGTCAGAGGTATGGTTCGAACAGGAAGAGCCGGGAGTTGTCGTTCATTTTAATCCTGCCACCGGCGTGGTAAGGCGTGAGCAGATGCGGGTGGAATATAGTAACGCCGATCGTTCGCGTCCCGCTTTTCATATCCATGAAGATGTACACGGGCATATATGGGTACATCCTTATGGCGGAGGATTCTCCTATTTTGATCGTGACCGGAACTGTCTCGTTCCTTTTTATGATGATTTGGGCAGTAACAACTGGCGCTTTTCTAACAAGATACATGCCGCTTTTTCTGATAAACAGGGGAATTTGTGGCTTTGTACCCACTCCAAAGGACTGGAGAAAGTAACATTCCGCAACGTACCGTTTTCAATGCTGACTCCCGTTCCGCATGAATATGAATCTTTGAGCAACGAAGTGCGGTCGGTATGCGAAGATAAACAGGGGAATTTGTGGGTCGGACTGAAGGACGGAATGATCCGCCTGTACGACTCGAACCGGAAATTCATAGGGCATCTGACAGGTAATGGAACCATTTCGATGACAGGTACACCTATGGAGGGTACAGCCTATTTCATTATGCAGGATTCAAAAGGGATTATCTGGATTGCTACCAAAGGAAACGGTCTGGTGCGTGCCGAACAGATTTCTCCCACAAGTATGTCTTATAAACTGACCCGTTATCAGCACGACTCCAACGATATGTACAGTCTGAGTGACAACAATGTATATTGTGTTTATGAAGATCATCATGGTCGTATCTGGGCGGCTACTTTTGCAGGCGGTATCAACTATATTTCCCAGGGAGAACATGGAGAGACCGTCTTTATCAACCACCGGAATAATCTGAAAGGATATCCGATTGATGTCTGTTACAAAGCACGTTTTATCACTTCGGATAATAACGGACGCCTTTGGGTAGGTACTACCACAGGCGCCGTTGCCTTTGATGAGAATTTCAAAAAGCCGGAAGATATACAGTTCCACCACTTCTCGCGTGTCCCGAACGATACGAAGAGTCTAAGTAATAATGACGTGCATTGGATTATCGCTACCCAACAGAAGGAACTCTATCTGGCTACTTTCGGAGGGGGACTGAACAAACTGATTTCCATCAGCGAAAACGGTCACGGTGAATTTAAATCCTACTCAGTGCTCGACGGACTTTCTTCGGACGTCTTGCTTTCCATCCGTGAAGATCATAAACAGAACCTTTGGATCAGTACGGAAAATGGAATCTGTAAGTTTGTTCCTTCCGGCGAGCGTTTTGAGAATTACGATGAACGTAGTATCAGTTTCCGTGTCCGTTTCAGTGAAGCGGCTTCTACGCTGACATCCGGCGGAGATATGTTGTTTGGAACCAGCAACGGATTATTCATGTTCACTCCGGATTCTATCCGGAAGAGTAGCTATGTGCCTCCTGTAGTTTTTTCTAAGTTGATGGTAGCGAATGAAGATGTAATTCCGGGAGAGAGGTCCATATTGAAAGTCGATTTGGATGATACACAGGAACTAGTGCTTTCTCATGATGAGAATATCTTTTCCGTTCAGTACGCTGCACTCGATTATACGAATCCGCAGAATATACAGTACGCATACATTCTCGATGGTTTCGAGAAGCAGTGGACTTTTGCCGACCGGCAAAGAAGCGTGACCTATACTAACCTGCCGAAGGGAGATTATATATTCCGTGTCCGTTCTACCAATAGTGACGGGGTGTGGGTGGACAATGAGCGCATCTTGAACATCACGATTCTCCCTTCTTTCTGGGAGACGCCTTTGGCGTATGTGCTGTATGTCTGCTTTGTGCTGCTGATTATTTTTGTTGCGGTTTATATCCTGTTTACCATTTATCGGTTGAAGCATGAGGTGTCTGTAGAACAACAGATTTCTGATATCAAGCTGCGCTTCTTTACGAATATATCCCATGAACTCCGTACTCCTCTGACATTGATTGCAGGTCCGGTGGAACAAGTTCTGAAGAACGATAAACTGCCGGCTGATGCACGGGAACAGTTGGTAGTGGTCGAACGGAATACCAACCGTATGCTTCGTCTTGTCAATCAGATTCTGGACTTTCGTAAGATTCAGAATAAGAAGATGAAGATGCAGGTACAACAGTTGAATGTCGTTGCCTTTGTCCGCAAGATTATGGATAATTTTGAGTCGGTGGCGGAAGAACACAACATCGATTTCCTTTTCCAGACAGAGAAAGAGGCTTTGAATCTTTGGGTGGATGCCGATAAGTTTGAAAAGATTGTGTTTAACCTTCTGTCCAATGCGTTTAAATATACTCCTAATGGGAAAATGATCACCGTCTTTATCCGTGAAGATGAGGGCACGGTGTCTGTCGGCGTACAGGATCAGGGGATTGGTATTGCCGAAAATAAACGGAAGTCTCTCTTTGTGCGCTTTGAGAACTTGGTGGACAAGAATATTTTCAATCAGGCAAGCTCCGGCATCGGTCTTTCTTTGGTGAAGGAACTGGTAGAGATGCACAAGGCTACGATTTCCGTTGACAGCCGGCTCGGTGAGGGAAGTTGTTTTAAAGTGGACTTTCTGAAGGGCAAAGAGCATTATAATAGTTCAGTGGAATTTATTCTCGAAGATTCGGTTGCTCCGCTGAGCATGGAACGTATTGTGGATATCGCTAATTCTTCGCTTCAGACAGAAGCTGCCATCGCAGATGCACCGGACCTGGAAGTATCTGCAGCCAAAGAAGAGGCTGAGGAAAGCAGTTCGAAAGAGCTTATGTTGCTGGTAGAGGATAATCAGGAATTGCGTTCCTTCCTGCGCAGTATTTTCGCTTCAACTTATCGGGTGGTAGAGGCTTCCGACGGTATGGAGGGATGGAGCAAGGCTTTGAAGTATCTGCCGGATATTATTATCAGCGACGTCATGATGCCGGAGAAAGACGGTATCGAAATGACGCGTGAACTTCGTGCGGATATGACGACCAGCCATATTCCTATCATACTGCTTACTGCCAAGACGACGATAGAAAGTAAATTGGAAGGACTGGAATATGGGGCGGATGATTATATCACCAAGCCTTTTAGTGCGACTTATCTTCAGGCTCGTGTGGAGAACCTGTTGATGCAGCGTAAGAAACTGCAAAATTTCTATCGTGATAGTCTGACGCATGTGACGGTGTCTGAAACTCCGGTTGCTCAAGGGGAGACTTTAACAGTTCATGCATCTACTGGCCCCGAGAGTAGTGCAGCGGAAGAGCCTGCGATGCCGGAAATGTCTCCTAACGATCGTAAATTTATGGATAAACTGGTTGATTTGATGGAGCAGAATATGGATAACGGGGAATTGGTAGTGGATGATTTGGTTCGTGAACTGGCTGTCAGTCGTTCGGTGTTCTTCAAGAAACTAAAAACGCTTACGGGACTGGCCCCTATCGAGTTCATAAAGGAAATGCGTATCAAGCGTGCCGCACAATTGATTGAAACGGGAGAGTTTAATATGACTCAGATTTCTTATATGGTCGGTATCAATGACCCGCGTTATTTCAGTAAATGTTTTAAGGCGCAGGTCGGTATGACTCCGACAGAGTATCGGGAGAAAGTCGGTCGGTAATTGGAGCTTCTTGCTGTTTTATCTCCTTAGAAGTTTCATTGAATAAATAGCGTTCAGCCGTTTCAGCTTTCTTCGGAAAAGCCTTGATAGAAGGTGATAGCGGCTGAAGGCACCATTTCGTACCCTTGCGTAGACGTGCTCTGAGCGGGGGGGCGTGGTTTCAGTTCTTTCAGGTTTATAGTTTGAGTTTCTGCTTTTATAGTCGATAAGCTATGTATATCTTAAATTCTGAACAAAGGCTGGTTGATATGTAGGCAAAGGCTGACTGACGTACGGGCAAAGGCTTGCTGACCCGTCGACTCAGGCTTGCTGACGTGTAGGCTTAGGCTTGCTGACCTCCGAGCTAAAGTTTGCTGACAAATAAGGTGAGAATGATAGAAACAGCGCTGAAAATATGATGAATGAATAGAGCCTCTGTTTAAGTAAAATAGACCTTTTACTTTTAGTAAATAGAACTTCTGATTGGAACAAACGCAGGCTCTGTTTTTGAAACTGAAAGAGCTGAATGCTGAAACCTCTTTTCAGAGACTACTGCTTTCAGCTGTATCTCCTTCTGACAGGGATTTTGCGGAGATTACTGAAAGAACTGAATACCTGGATTTCAACTTTATTTAGTAGGTGGCTGATTCTTTCATTGTTAGCCTGCCAAGCAGGCTTTTTATAAATTTGTATTAGAGTAAATAGAAAGAAGTACAAGAGTTGTTATGATGATGTACTAGAGTCACTCCAAGGATGTAGAAGATTTAAGGAAAAGATGTATAAGAATTGGATGAATGATGTACAAGACGGGAGTGAATCATGCACTTCTTTGGAAGAATATAAAAAGATAGCGATATTCGAATCCGGACATCGCTATCTTTTTATATACAGTGTCTGAAACAGACACTTAGGGTTTATTAATTATCAGATTTATTCTTTAATCCATCTAGGGTCGCCAGCTTTGGAATCTTTGATATCTTCAGCTCCAACAGTGAAATCTCCACTTTCAGGATTTGTGAATTTAGGGTCTATTTCTGTAGCATTACATGCTGACGGGTCTGTATAAAGTCCATTGGTTGCATCCCATAGGTTTGCACTGTTATGGTAGTAATTCTTAGAATAGCTAGCCTGAGCTTTCATCTTTCCCTTCTTTGCCCAGTATCCTAATGTTCCGACACCGATTTGGGAGAATACACATCTCTCAACAGTTAATTTGCCTGTAGAAGTAGAAACCTTATCCATTAAGAACAATCCATTATTATTGCTGCCGCCATCATAAGAGCATACTTTGTAGAAAGTGCAATTGGTTACATTTACAGTAGCTGATGTCATATTACAACGTAGGAAGGTACGTATACCATTACTAAAGGTTGAGTTTTGGATAGTTAATGTTCCTAATATCGTATTGGCTCGAAGGTCGAAGCCGTCACCACCGGAACCTGTAATATTATCTGCCCAGCAGTTCTCAAACAAGGCTGTTCCTAAAGTTGCCGTTACATTACAGTAAAGAATCTGATTCTTATAGTTTCTGATTTCGCAACCGCTGACTGTTAAAGTTGAAATATTAGCTCCACTTTGCAACTCTATGAAGTTTGAAACCAACTCTTCTGCTCCCGGAGTGTCACCACGGAAAATTACATTGTTGATTTCTATGGAAGAAGCGCCGGCTTCAGGTTGTAAGCGGCCATAGATGGTAGGCATGTTTGCCTTGTCATAACCGCTGATGATAACAGATTTGTTTAGTGCATAATCTCCCAAAACAAACGAACCGGATACAAGAACGATGTTTGCACCATCTGCTGCTCCTTCGAGTACGGTAGCAAGATCATCACCTTCATATACAGGAGTCTTTCCCTGAAAGTCAATGGCTGTTTTAAATGTAACGGTACCACGGAGCTTATCTACATTGTATAACTTGGCTGTATACGATGTGCTTTCTTCCAGTCCGTCTATATAAGCCTTTTTGTTGGCTATATCTGTACTTTTCAGAGTATATGTTATGTCTGCTTTTCCATCTGCACTCAGCACGATTTTGGTTGCCGTTGCATCAATAGCATCCCATGTAAGCGTTACTGCATGTGCTTCTATATTTTCGTCTTTCACAGAATTGAAGATATTCTCTGCTTCTGTCATGAAGGAAACAGCCGACCATTTTGATTCATTGATCTCTTCACTCAAGGCTCTGATTCTTGCTGTATATTGAGTTTCACCCAATAGTCCTTCTACAGTATATGTGTTGTCCGTAATCCCTTCATATGTTTTCGGAGTACCTTCGAAAGTCATATCTTGATTTTCATAAAGCTCGATCGTATATGATGTGGCATTTGTCACTGCTGTCCATTTAAACTTTACATTTGTCTTTTTCTGGATAACAGCTTCTACATTTGTCGGTGAGAATAATCGGTCAAATATTCCCGTCGTGACTTCGTCATCCGGTTCTGAACAGCTTACTGTAAAGGCAGACAGAACCAGGCTAAATAATACTGTATATATATAATTCTTTTTCATAATTCATTCATCATTAATAGTCATAATCGTTTGTTAGCACACCGTTACTTCCGTCTATAAATACTTTCCAGATAGGCCAGAATTGCTTGGTATCGGGATTGTTATCATACAATTGGTCAATAAGCAGCAAAGCAGCAGCCTGGTCTGCAGATTCTTTCGGTACAATCCATTCCTTACTTTTAGAGTAGCCTAATGTTTGTCCTATTTCATCTGTATCTCCATGGTTTAATCCATACATTTTGTAGGAAGTTGCATCTGTTCCATCCAAGCCCTCATTATAATAGATTTTCAAAGGAAGATCAGCGTATTCACCTTCACGGTTATATAATCGTGTCATTTTCTCTTTGGCTTCATTCATTTTACTTCCTAGAAGATTCCAACGGATCAGGTCGACTTTGCGTATTGCTTCTCCTGCAAATTCAAATTTACGCTCGTCTACAATTACGTTAAAGAATGCATCCTGACTGGCTTTTGCCTTCGTTAATATAGCACTTGCTTTTTCGGCCGGGTATGAACGGTCGAGAATTGCTTTCAAATATTTTCCTGCATCAGACGATCCTTTAGGACCTTCCAGTTCATTGATAGCTTCTGCTGCCATTAAATAAATATCAGCCATACGCATTACTTGCCAGTTCATGCCATCATCATTTGAAGAGTCAACTACACGGTTCATCCACTCGAAACGAACTTTACCAAAACTCCATCCACCCCAGCATTTATTGGGTGCTTTCCAGGCAATGTCTCCATCGTTGTCACTTGTCCATTTAAAAGGTACACAAGTGATATCACGACGAACATCTTCTACATCATAATCATAAAACAAAGTCGGAATAGGGCCGTTTATGCCTCCTTTGGCTAGTTTTGTCCATTGGTCTTTCTTTTCGTGTTTCACTCCCCAAGTGTAGATGACACGTCCACGGGATGCCGAAAATGGAATCTCGAAAATAGATTCTGCTCCTGCAATTGTTCCTTCAGCACATAGTGCTTTAAAGTTAGCTTCAAATGTGCCTAATGTGTTATAGCCTTTGCTGATGATGTCCAGACATTCATTTTTTGCAATTGTATATAGTTCCTGTCTTTCTGTTGCATCTTCTGTATTGTAACGGATCCCATCCGGATGTTGTGAGTAACCTGCCGCAAATAATGCAATTCTCGCACGTAATCCTTTGGTGAAGGTTTGGCTTACTCGTTCTGTTGATTTAGTAAAGCTGTTTTCGTTAGGCCAGCCTACGTAGTCTTGTGCTATAAGTAAGTCGTTCAACAGTCTTCTCATGATAACCATACGGTCGGTCTTAGGCAAGTCGATTGTTTCTGTGGTGTTGGGCTCAAAACGGGCAGGGACATCACCGAACGCTTTAATCAGATCGAAATAGATAAAAGCTCTTAAGGTCAATAGTTCACCGTAAAACTGGCGCATATTGGCGTTACTCATATCGCTGTACTCGTCCATACCGGTTATAGCGCTGTTTGCACGTTCTATGGCTTCATAAAGTTTGGCCCAAACGTTGTTGTCCGTATTCATGTATTGATTATCGGTAGTGGCATTGTATGTTACCAAGGCTCCTTCTTTATCAGTGAAAGCTCCTTTCTTCCCCGTATTATTCCAGATTTCACAGTCGCTGTTGACTCCGAAGTAGGCAATATAACGTCCACGATAAGAGTTTGTTTCACCGAATGACTGGTGCAGTCCCATCACTACATCATTGACCAAAGCCTCGTTAGAAAAAACTTCTGTCTTTTCCATAGATGACTTTTTGGAAGTATCTAATATGTCATCACAAGAAGAAAAAGCAAATAGTGATGCTGCTAATGCTGTATATAATATTTTTTTCATTACTTACTAGTTTTACTGATTAAAAATTAAGGTTCAAACCGATTACAAACTGACGGCTCTTAGGATATGCTGAATAGTCTACACCCGGAGTCAGTTGGCTGCCATTTCTGCGGCAAGTAGAAACTTCCGGATCGTAACCGCTATATCCCGTGATACAGAACAGATTGTATCCCGTTACATAGAAACGAAGGTTATTGATTCCAACTTTCTTGGTTAGATGAGCAGGCAGAGTATATCCCAATGTCAAAGTGCTCAGACGAAGGTATGAACCGTCTTCAACAGCCCAATCCGAGAATACGAATTTGCTCATATAAGGTGACCACATCGTGGTGTTCTCGTTCATTTGCGCCAATTGGTTCATGTCTGTTACCAAATTGCCGTTTCCGTCAATATTAGTCCAACGTTTTGCAGCGGACATTTCAGAAGTCATGTTTCTGTATAAGTACTTGGAAGTAGAAGTTGTTTCGATCTTATTAGCGTTATAGATGTCGTTACCATAGCTCCATGTAAAGTTGGCTGCCAGGTCGAAACCATATAGGCGGGCATTGATGTTGAATCCACCTGTATGCAGGGGATTGGCATCGCCAATGATCGTTTTATCCTTTTCACCATTCGCATCTCCACTATTATCCAAATCTTTTAGTTTCATCATACCTGGGCGCGCAGTTCCTACGGCAGAAGATTTGTTGACGTCTTTCTTCAGAGTCCAGGTATCGGTTGTTGCATCATAACTCTCAAAATCGGAAACCTCATAACGTCCGGCACTTACATAACCATACATTTTTCCAACAGAACCACCTACTTCCGGCAAGAAATCCTGACCTATTTCTGTAGAAGCCCAATAAGATTGTGCTTGTTCGTTAGTAAGCTTCTGTAAAGAACCGAGAGATTTGATCTTATTTTTATTAAAACTGATATTGGCTCCAATGCTCAGACCAAAATTCTTTTTATCAACGGCTACCCAGTTGACGCTGGCTTCAAGACCTTTGTTTTCAGTCTCGCCCATGTTACGGTATTGGTAGTTATAACCAGTTCCGGATGTCGGGAACATAATTAACAGGTCTTTTGTATTATTCCAGTAGCCTTCAATTGTTCCGCTTAATCTGCCTCCTAAAGTAGTGAAATCCAAACCGACATTTCTTGTAATGGTTGTTTCCCAGGTGAGATCGCTGTTTGCCATATATTTGCTTGGAGCAATGTAGGAATTGACACCATTGATCCATGGAGTTTTATTTAACTCATATAATTGAGAGATCTGTCCCGAAGGAATATTATTGTTTCCGGCTGTACCATAGCTAAAGCGGAGCTTCAGGTCATCCAACCAATTTTTGGTATTCTCCATGAATGATTCAGAAGATATACGCCATGCGACAGCGGCAGAAGGGAAGAATCCCCATTGGTTACCTTTGGCAAACTTCGAAGAACCATCGGCACGGAAAGTGGCGCTAAACAAGTATTTGCTGTCAAAGTCATAGTTTGCACGTCCGAAGAATGAGAACAACACATCATCCGGATAACCATAATTGGTCACTTCATATGGGTTTCCTTTTGTGGAATAGTTGATGCAGTCGTCTGCCGTATATTCAGTCGGGAAGCCATGTACAACGTTTCTTAATTCTCTCTCTCTGGTAACAATATATTCTTGACCAGCCAATAGGTTTAAATGGTTTTTGTTATTCTTAAAGAACTTCTTGAAGTCATAACTTAAGGTGTTTGTACTGCGGAAGGCAGTTCTTGTACCACGAGTAAAAGAAATAGCAGGTTTACTCTTATCTTCATCGTCTACGTTATTTCTTACATAGTAAGTAGTCACACCATAATAGCGGTCTGCATTATTTCGATAATCGTCATAACCAACTTCTGCTTTTAGTTTTAAATCTTTGATTATTTCCCAAGTGATAGAGCCGGCAAGGTTATAGTTGATACGTTCTTTGCGGGTGTCATTATCTCTTAGGGAGATTAACGGATTAATCAATAGAGAATTGGCATCTTCTTCGTCTGCATTGAGTGCATCAGAGATACCAGGTACAGGATATGGAGTATACAACAAAGAATATTTCAGGCGTTTGTCCGTGTTCAATGAACTGTTGGCATCATTGGAACCTCCACCATTGATTTTGGTTTTGGAAAAGCGTGCTGAAAAATCTAAAGAAACGTTCTTCAGAGGCTTGTGATTCAATTTTAAATTGAGGTTATCACGTGCATAGTCAGACATTTGCATGATAGCTTTATCATCAATATGAGAGTAGCTGAACGAATATTTGAACTTATCGCTACCACCATTGATGCTTAGATTGTGATTAAATGAATGTCCGGTACGTCCGAAAGTTAAATCCTGCCAGTCATTGGTAGCTACGTTGTCATACATGTCAAGGTCTTGATAATTACCAAAATACTTGATATAATCATCATTCTTATTTGTAAGTTGAGCCAGTTCATACTGCCATTTGGTATAATCGCTTGCGGAAAGTACATCTAATGTTTTTGCCACTTTTTTCCACGCATAATAAGCATTGTAGCTAACACTAACTTTGCCTTCTTTACCACTCTTGGTAGTAACAATAATTACACCATTAGCACCACGTGCACCGTAGATAGCAGTTGAAGAAGCGTCTTTCAATACATCGATTGATTCAATATCTGTAGGTGGAATATCTGAGATACTTTCCACTGGAAATCCGTCTACAATAAAGAGAGGTTCGTTACTTTGTGTGATTGAACCACCTCCACGTACGCGAATACTCATTTGTGCGTCAGGAGAGCCCTCTGTAGTTGTAATTTGTACACCTGCCATTTTTCCTTGCAATGCTTCAGTCGCAGACGCTACAGGAATGGCTGCTAAAGTTTCTGAATTAACGGATGCTACTGATCCTGTTATGTCTTTACGCTTGGCAGTACCATAACCGATAACTACAACTTCATCCAACGCTTTTGCATCATCTGATAGTGTAACATCAATCTTGCTTTTTCCTTTGATTGCGATTTCCTGCGTTTTCATACCAATATATGAAATAACTACAGTGGCGTTGGCAGGAACTTTTAGAGAGAAATTTCCATCCAGGTCAGTAATTGTACCATTGGTAGTATTCCCTTTTTCTACAATGGAAGCACCGATAATCGGTTCTCCGGTTGTGTCTTTCACATTACCATTTAAGGTAATAGTCTGCGCTGATACGCTGAGCGATAATGCTGCGAAAATCATTAGCAGCAAAGTGCGCATGTTTTTCATTCCTTTAGGCATCTTTTGTTCTTTTATATTAGATTATTAATATTCGAGTGTGTCCACTCTTAGAGTTCTCACTGGTGCAAAATTATGTTTTTGGGGCTTGTGGGATGTGTAATATTTGTTTTTACGATAGTATTTTTTGTTTTTCCGGCATAAAATGGATAAAGACGAGGATTTATGGGGAAATGTACTCTCGTCTTAATCTTTTATAACTGTTTATTCGGGCTTTTAGTTTTATTTTTTAGAATCCGCAGGATACAGATGATTCACTAGCTCGTTCAGATATACCTCCAGATTGGTGTATTCTTTACTCAAACCATATTGTGCGCCGTCGCTTGGATCATTCGGATTCAGATTGTACTTTTTCTCCCATTCGTCCGGTATGCCATCTCCGTCGGAGTCGGTTGGGGTCGGTTCGGATTTATATTCGGGCCAGCCTCCTACATCTATCGGTTGGTCAACCATTCCGTTGGCGCTTCCATGAGACCCTTCATAAGTGTAATTCCCTTTGCGGGTTTCTTCTACGATTCGTTGGTCTACGGCATCGCGGCGGTGAGAAGCTCCGGCAAATTGCAGTACATCTTTATAGGCTTTCTTTGCCGGTTGCAATGAAGTATGCTCTGCTATATCAAATGCTTTTTTGGATAATAAATTCTTTTCCGGTGCGAAGTCGTTCTTGACGATCAGACCAAATGTATTATCCATATTGACTTTATAAAGAGCTTCTTTCTGCTTGTCAGTCAGGCTGGGACAGGTGGCGTCCATAAAGTTTCCTTTGAAGTGGAAGATTCCATGTACCCCTGCCTCATTTTGATTTTTGCCGTCGTCTGCATAAGCGGTGAACAGGCGTCGGTATGAACCTTTGGTAGCACTATAGGGCCCCGGCTTATAGTAATTATTGAGAAAGTTGTACGAACCGCCTTCACCGGCATAAGCCCCGTCACTACCATAATTGTAGATTACATTATTGAATAATTCCACCTTTTCTTCTTCCGGTTTGCCGGTATAACGGCTGCCGCAGAGTCGTGGAGTACGATTGGTGTGATGTGCCAGCAGATTATGATGGAAGGATGCTTTTTGTCCACCCCAGATGCCACCATAGCCATGTGCTCCTTTCTCATGAATAGAGTTGGCGAGGCTTTCGCTGATGATACACCACTGAAGGGTGAATTGACTGTTATCATAGAAAGTGGCACATTCATCCGTACACCAGCTCAGAGAGCAATGGTCTATGATTATGTTACTGTTTCCTTTGGTACCGTTCATTGCATCGTCACCTTTTTGCTTGATGTCCGCTCCCATACGTGAACGGATAAAGCGGACAATCACATTGTCTGCTTGAATGGAAAAGGTGTAGTTCTTCAGACAGATGCCATCTCCGGGAGCTGTTTGACCTGCGATTGTCACATCTCCATTGCTGAGTTTTAAAGGCTTCTGCAATTCAATGATGCCGCTGACTGCGAAAACGATTGTACGGGGGCCTTTTTTGTTGATAGCCCAGCGGAAAGTTCCTTCCGAACCGTCATCTGCCAGTGAAGTTACAGTGTATACTGTTCCACCGGCACCTCCTGTTGTATATTTCCCTGCACCGTCGGCACCCGGGAAGGCTGGAACTTTTGAACGGTCGGGAGTAATATTCTCTTTGTACGAATTGTCAGTATTTGTATTCCCTTGGATAGAAGGGAGCATAAATAAGGCACATAGCCCTACCAGGATTTTTTTGTTCATAGCTACTTAGTTATTGGTTGGGTATAAGGAATTTACCAAACTATTCAGATAGACTTCAAGATTGGTATATTCCTTGCTTAAGTTATATTTGTTTCCGTCACTGCCGTTGTTGGGATTCAGCCCGTTGGCTGTTTCCCATTCGTCCGGTATCCCGTCTTTGTCACTATCCTGCTGTGTAGTGGTAGTGGATGCGTATTCACTCCATCCTTCCACATCAGCTTGTGTATCGATCAGTCCGTTCGTTCCTCCGTTTGAGCCTGTGTATGTGAAAGTGCCTTCCTGGGTTTCTTTTACAATACGTTTATCAATCTTGTCACGCAGATTGGAAGCACCAGCGTATAGTAATACAGACTGATAGGCATCTTGTGCAGACTGAACGAACGAATAATCATCTAAGATAGGAAAACGTAAAGATACAAGCAAATCTTTTGTTGAAACTTCGTTGTTTTTTACGCAAAAAGCGGTTGAGGAGGTATTATCTGCATTTGCATTGGCCAATTCTGTCTTTTGTGAATTAGATAACTTCTCATGTGTTTCGAAATAATTCCCGTTTACATAAAATTTTCCATATACTCCTTTTGCCTGTTGATTCTTGCCATCATCCAGATAAGCGGTGAAAATACGGCAATGTACTTTCGCTATGGCATTAACAGGGCCCGGCTTATAGTAGTTATTCATGATATTATAAGAACCTCCCTCTCCTGCATAGGCTCCTTCACCAGTCCAATTATAGATTACATTATTGCATAAATCGGCTTTCTCCATATCTTCTCTGTTAGAGTAGCGACTTCCGCAGAGGCGGGGCGTGCGGTTGCTATGGTGTGCCAGCAGATTATGGTGGAAGGTTGCAGGGCTTCCTCCCCATATTCCGCCATATCCATGTCCTCCTTTGTTATGAAGAGAATTTGTCAGACTCTCGCTGATGATACACCATTGCATGGTAAAGTCGGTATTTCCATAAAATGAAGCACATTCGTCCGTACTCCAGCTCATTGAGCAATGGTCGATAATAATATTCCTTTTGCCGGGATAAGAATCTTGATACCCATTCATCGAATCATCTTCCGTCTTACATTCATCCCCCATGCGTGAACGGATAAATCGGATAATGACATTGTTTGCGTTGACACGTAAAGTGTAATTTTTCAGGCAAATACCGGGGTGGGGAGCTGTTTGACCTGCGATGGTTATATCATCATTCTTTATTTGCAGCTGTTTGCTTAAAGGGATGACTCCACCAACAGCGAACACAATCGTCCTTTTGCCCGACTTCTCTATCGCCCAACGGAGAGTACCTTCTGAACCGTCATCTTTGAGAGAAGTTACTGTATATACTGTTCCTCCGGCTCCACCGCTAGTTAGTTTTCCGGCTCCTTCGGCACCGGGAAAAGCTGCGACTGTCGAACGGTTGGGAGTCGGATACTCCGGCAGCTGATCCTCTCCCGAATCATCCGGATCAGTAGAATCTCCCGGCTGTTCTGTTGGAGGATTTGTGTCCTGTTCGAGATTTTCTTCCGAACAGGCTGTGAATGATATGAAGACAGATGCAAGAAAAGCTCCTAAAAAAGTTTTATTCATGGCATTAGTTCTTTAAAATATTGGTTGTACTCACGTATTGTGTTAATTATATAGTTGCAAATGTATAGGGAAGAAAAGACGTCGGTGTGCAATATTTGTTTTTCACATTGTATTTTTTGTTATTAGATTCAATTAGAGCATAATTTATTGCGCTTTACTCTGTTCCATTCACCGATTTTTATCCGGTATTCATCGGTTTACTGACCGGAAATCATCTGAAAAGCCTGTAAGAGCACAAAGAAATGATGTATCTTTGAACCATCAATCATTAATCATAGAAACGATGGAACAGAAATCTAAATTCTCATCTCCTACAGGTTTTTCAGGAAAACTTTTGGTAGCTTCATTATTTATCCTTTCAGGGATTTTGTTGTTCGCCCGCAATATGGGTTGGATTACTGCTGAATTATTTAGTATAATAGTATCATGGTATTCTCTTTTTATTATAATGGGAATTTATTCGATGATACGCCGTCATTTTGTTGGTGGAATTATCCTTGTATTGGTAGGTGTTTATTTTTTGCTAGGAGGTCTTTCATGGCTGCCTGAGAATTCTCAGGCAATGGTCTGGCCCTTAGCTTTGATCATAGCCGGAGTTTTATTTCTTTTTAAATCCGGACACAGAGGATCATGGAATGATAAACAGCGTATGTTTCGTGACCATAGAGAATGGATGAAACATGGACATTATGGTCATGCGGGCATGAACTTTGCCAACAATCAGCAGCAAAGTGAATCGGAAGATGGCTTTCTGCGTTCTGATAACACTTTTGGAGCTGCACGTCATGTTGTGCTTGATGAACTTTTTAAAGGAGCAGTCGTCCGTACCTCTTGTGGAGGAACAACGATTGACCTGCGCCATACTCATATCGCACCGGGAGAAACATACATCGATTTGGATTGCAGTTGGGGAGGCATCGAAATATATGTCCCTTCTGACTGGAAAGTAGTATTTAAGTGCAATGCTTTCTTTGGCGGTTGTGATGACAAACGCTGGCAAAACGGGAATATTAACAAGGAAAGTGTATTAGTCATTCGGGGAAGGCTTTCTTTTGGCGGACTGGAAGTTAAAGACTAACGTATGAAAACACATCCGATTATAGATTATCCTTATCGTTGGGTGCCGGTACTGGTGGTAGCGCTGGTTCTGGTGGTAGCTCAGGTAATGATAATGAGTGTATACACAGGTGCGGACTATGTGCCTGCTGTCATAGACGGAATAGCGACAATCGGTTGGTTGATGGCATTAGGTTATTTGGTCTGGTTTGTTGTCGGAGTAGTCTCTATCTTTCAGACGGAAGTCATTACTCTGGTGGCAGGAATACTGATCTGGATAGCCGGCAGCTTTATGGTTTACGATATTGTAACAAGGATAGCCGGTATACCCTATATCACTTTTGCATCTACCATCCCTTTTCGTTTGTTGTTTGGCATTCCGACCTGGGTTGCCATTCTTCTTTGGTATCGTTTGATTGTCGCTAAAGAAGATGCACTGAATCAGGAACTGGAAAAAGAATTGATAATGCATCAACCGGTTAGCCTGCCGGAAGAACCGCAGATAGAGCAGATCGACCGTATCACAGTGAAAGACGGTTCGAAAATTCATTTGATTAAAACGGATGAATTAATCTACATACAAGCATGCGGAGACTACGTTATGCTGATTACTCCTTCGGGGGAATATCTGAAGGAACAGACGATGAAGTATTTTGAGACTCATTTGCCTTCCGATACCTTTGTTCGTGTCCATCGCTCAACGATTGTCAATGTCACTCAAATCTCCCGTGTAGAATTGTTTGGGAAGGAAACGTACCAGCTATTATTGAAAAATGGGGTTAAACTTAGGGTAAGCCTTTCGGGTTACAGATTGTTGAAAGAACGGTTAGGACTATAAGAAATAGCTATTTGATCAACGGATGATTCATTTTCGTTCGTTATCAGCTAAAATTTGAGTGTCCATCAGGCGGCTAGCATTTAGAGTAATGAGTGCTAGCCGCCTGATGGACACTTTTATTCTAATCCAAGCAAATACTGAAAATGACTAGTCGAAATTACTATGTAAAGTAAAATATGGAATTTTTGGTATTTTAATCCCAAAATCTCGTATCTGATATTTTAGTGATAAAATAGTGCACCTAAACGCTCAAAAAGTCCCCTCGCTTTATGTTTTATATAACTTCTTTTGCACATATGAAACAAAAAATAAGAACTATAAATCAGGAATATTAATGAATAAACACAAGATAATTCCTGTTTCAATTTTCCCCATGTTTTCAACGATTGATTTGCATGTAATATAAGTATTGATTAGATAGTAATATGTATTAACTTTAAATTGAAATGAATGAAAAATTGTGCATTTATTAAGAAATGGAAATCCTGGTATCAACGCTTTCCTGTGCTTATTAGAACGACGTTTGTGGTAACTCCTGTCTTTTTCAGACGTTACCTGGTACAATATCCTTTTTGTGCTTGTCTTTTATTTTTAGGGGCGTGTACCGATGTCAAAGGGTTTACTAATATGGAGTTAGGTCCCTATGCGAAAGGACCGGAGGTATTAAAGGCTTTCCCTACAGCTGAAGGCTTCGGTAAAAATGCTACGGGAGGTCGTGGAGGAAAAGTCGTTATAGTGACCAATACCAACGATGACGGAGAGGGCTCTTTTAGATGGGCATTGCAGCAATGCTCACAAAACGAAGCAACTACTGTTGTTTTTGCAGTTTCGGGCAAAATAGAATTAAAGTCGGAAATCCGTTGCAAAGCTAAGAACTTCACGCTGGCTGGACAAACAGCTCCCGGTGATGGTGTTTGTATCATAAAGAATGAAATAAATTTTGGTGGTTCGGAGAACTTTATTATTCGGCATATGCGTTTTCGTGTCGGTGAAAAAGATGCGAGTGGAAAGGAACATAATGCTGCTTGTCTGCGGGTGGAAAATGCGAATAACTTTATAATTGACCACTGTTCCTTCAGCTGGGCTAGTGAAGAGAATACCGATTTTATTGATACTCATTTTTCTACAGTGCAATGGTGCATTTCCAGCGAGGGGCTTTATTATTCGGTCAATAAAAAAGGTGCACGTGCTTATGGTGGTGCGTGGGGAGGAACTTCATCTACTTATCACCATAATCTGTTTGCTCATTGTAATAGCCGGACACCATTGATGAATGGCGCACGGGGGAAGGATCCTGGACAGGATATCGTTGTTTATATGGAATATATTAATAATGTGAATTATAATTGGGGTAGCCAAATGGCTACTTATGGAGGTATGGACGAGTCTCAGGATCCGGAACATCATGGATGGTCATGTAACTTTGTGAATAATTATTATAAACCGGGGCCCGCTACGACAGCCCGGGTAAAAGAACTGAAATTCTTCCGGCAATCAAGTGCCCGTGAACCCAATAAAGCACCTTTACGTGCCGTTTCAAAGTGGTACTTTCATGGCAATGTAATGGAGGGTAATTCTCAACTGACTTCCGACAATTGGGAAGGTGTATATACGGATGGTAATTATCCTTATTCTATCGATGAGATGAAAGTTTCTTCTTTCATTATTCCTTCAGGGAAAGAGAATTATGAACAATATTGGTTCGACTGGGAATCATACACTTTATCTGACCAATATGAATCTGCGGAGAAAGCTTATCAATCTGTGTTGGCTGATAAAAGTGGTGCCGGCGCATTTCCCCGTGATAAAGTAGATGCGCGTATTGTAAAAGAAGTGAAGAGCGGACTTTGTACTTATACAGGAGCCGGAGACGCCAATAGTGGTGCTATCCCGGGCATAATAAATAGCCCGGATGAGGCTGAAGGTCTGGATGGACTGACGTATAAAACCAGCGGAACCATTACGGATGCGGATCAGGATGGCATGGATGATGCCTGGGAGAAAAAGGTTGGTTTGGACCCTGCTAATCCGGAAGACCGTAACAGGACAACAGAGGTTGGTTATACAGCTTTGGAAGTATATCTTAATAGTCTGGTAGGTGAAAGTATTTCCTACAACTTTAAGAAGTGAAATCAGTGTTAATATTAAAATAGAATGCTATGAATTTATTGAAATTAATGACAGTAGGGTGCCTGTTAAGTTGTTTTTCAGGACTGATGACAAGCTGTTCGGACGATGATGATGCCGGCTCAAAAGTATTGTTACGACCGGTTACTGCTATGGAGATAGTGCAAAACAAGGCATATCTTAGTTGGAAAAGCGTAGAAGGAGCGACCGAATATATCGTTGAGGTGTATAAGGTGGTGGATAAAGGGGAAGAACTTTATAAGACGGAGACCGTGCCGGGGGACCGTTCTTCCTGTGTGATAGATTTAGACTGGGAAGAAAACTACAAGTTTAAGGTGAAATGTGAAGGTAACGGAAGGCTGTCCGGTTATTGGGAAACAGAGGTGACGGGTGTTCTTTACCGCCCTTTGTCGATAGAGTTAGGAGAAGCTCGTACTATAGATACACAGGCTCTTATTTCGTGGATGCCTAATGATACTGTTGTGATTACAGCTCTGACTGCTGTTCCGATGGGGCTGGAGACTGTTAATTCTCAAGATATAAAGGTTTATAACGTTTCTTCCGAAGAATATTTGGCCGGCTCCAAAATTATAGATGATTTAACTCCGGAGACTTCTTATCGTGTTAGTTTTTATTCGGGTGATGAACAGAGTTCGGATACTTATCAGGCACGCATAGAAGTAAAGACAACTGTAACCGAAAATCTGGATGAAGATTATGGGACGGCAAACCGGATAGATTTGCGTAACGAAGCATTTGATCCTGATTATTTTAATAAACTTGACTGGAACTCTCTGGCAGAAGGTACAACCTTTGTGCTTCCGGCAGGTAAGACGTACGTGTTGAATAGTGGAGAAACTGTTATTGAGTTTGCACATTCAGTTCATTTTGTTACTCCGCAAACGTTGGAAGATTATCCGACATTTAGTTTTGATAACGCTTTCCGTATAGTAGAAGGCGGAGTTGTAGACAAGGTTACTTTTAAACGCATCAATCTTAGGGCTTCCAAATCATTAAGTGAGGTTGCTGATAACAGTTTGAGTGGTAAACAAGTGATTTGTCCGGAGTCCGATGTTTTTCTGATTAACACGATTGATTTCACTAATTGCTATATTGAGAATTTCCGTTCTATTGTCCGTTCAAAAAAGGCTACAGGAAATGTAGGAGCTATTGCTTTCAAAGAATGTACCATTAACGCAATCGGTAATCAGGGTATAGTTTCGACTGATGGCAAAAATGGAAATTACATCAATGATGTCTCTTTTGATGAGTGTACTATCACTAATATTTGCGGTATTGCAGATTTGCGGAATAGTAGCAGCGGAAAGAGTATTTCGATTACAAACACTACATTCTGTTATGCGCCGATGGAAAACTCCTTCTTATTCCGGGTAGATCCGAGTATTGCTGTCAAGATTGAAAATTGTGTATTTGGCGGTTCCATGAAAATAGACGGAAAACTTCCGAAATTTAATGAACTGGGGTCCGGAGGACAGGATGATTATACCGGCGTATATCCTTTCAGTTCGGTTAATAGTTTTCAGGCTAATGATCGTACCTCAAGCAAAGGAAACCTCGGACTGAGTGATTCTAAAATGTCAACTGCCACTCTGTTCACTGCTCCGGGGACTAACAATTTTAAATTGAACGAGTTATTCACAGGTTGTTCCAGCGTAGGTGCTTCAAAATGGAGACGATGAACCGCGCATTAAATAATATATATAATATGAATAAACACATTGTATTTATGAAGTTCAAGAGATCTTCATTCATTAAAAAGGTAGGCGTGCTATTGTGTTTCGTAGCATTTGCGCTGTCAGCCAATGCACAGACCCGAAAGGTTACAGGACAGATAGTGGACGAAAGTGGCCAGCCGATTATCGGAGCTACTATACGGTTACAGGATGCTACGACAGGTACTATTACTGATATTGACGGTCACTTTTCGCTGAATGTGCCGGATGGGAAAAAGGTGGTAATATCTTATATCGGATATCTGAAACAAGTAATCCTGCCGAAAGGCGATACTTTGAAAGTCATTCTTCAGGAAGATAACCAGAAACTTGATGAAGTAGTCGTAGTAGGTTACGGTAGTATGAAACAGAAAAACATTACCGGTTCCGTATCGACTATTTCTGCTGAAGAACTGGAAGATCTTCCGGTATCCAATCTTTCGGAAGCCTTGCAGGGAATGGTGAATGGCTTGAATGTACAGTTAGGCTCCAGCCGTCCGGGTACGAATGCCAATGAGGTTTATATCCGTCAGAACCGGACTTTCACCGGCATATCCAAGGATGGCGGTAATTCCACCCCTTTGATTATTATTGATGATGTCATTCAGTTAGGAACGAATGGACAGCCGAGTATGGAGCAGTTTAATATGCTGGACCCTTCGGAAGTAGAAAGTATAACTGTGTTACGTGATGCCAGCGCAGCGATTTACGGTTCTCGTGCTGCCAATGGTGCAATTCTTGTAAAGACCAAAAGAGGGAAAAAAGGAGTACCTGTTATTTCCTATTCAGGTAAATTTGCCGTGAATGATGCCGTTAGTCATTCCAAGGTGCTGAAAGGTTCTGCTTATGGACGTTTCTATAATGCTTTGGCGATAGGTTCCAATAAAGCGAGTGGTTATGATGACCTCGACGTGTTGTATAGTGATATGGAATTGGCTGAGATGGATAACCTGAATTATGATTGGCTGGATAAAGCAGGCTGGAAATCGGCTTTCCAACAGACACATACACTGAATGTTACCGGTGGAAGTGAACGTGCTACATATTATGCCGGAGCTACTTATTTTGACCAGGGAGCTAATTTGGGTGATCAAAGCTATAAGCGTTATACTTACCGTGCCGGTGTTGATGTGCGTTTGACGAATGATATTAAATTATCAGCCACGGTTGCCGGTAATGAGGGTAAATCCGATCAGATCTATACAAAAGGGGCTCGCTTTAAACTGTACGGGATGAGTGGAAGTACGGAAAAATCAGACTATAGTGCTTTGCATCATATGCCCAACCATATGCCTTGGAGTGTGACTTTACCGGATGAGAACGGGCAAGATCAGGAATATTGGTTGGGACCTATAGAGAATACATATAGTAGTCCGAGTTTTAATAGAGATTATGTCACTTCCTGGAATTATTTTGCGTTGAATAATAGTGGTTCGTTCAGTAAGAACAGAAGCAACAGCTGGAATGCTGATATCTCATTGACCTACGAAGTTCCTTTTGTGAAAGGTTTGTCACTCCGTGCCACTTATTCGTCTTCGCACTCAAGTGAAGCAACCGAGCAGGCTAGTTTCCCTTATGAACTGGCGTATGTAGGCGGCAGAATGCCTGCCGATCAGCATTTGGTTTATACCATCCCGAGCAGTTCCTTTAAAACGGCTATCTTTGATAAAAACAGTACATTATCATTTAAAGATAAACAGGCGGAAAGACGTCAGATGAACTTTTACGTAAACTATGACCGTACGTTTGGCCAACATAGCATTTCGGCTATGGCTTCCATCGAGCGTTATGAATCATTCTATGATTCTCGTGATATTGAATATGCCGATCTGGCTCATGACATTTCTGATACTTATCTGGGAGTCGGTGGTCCCTCCATCGTCGGGCCGGACGGCAAGTCAGCTCTGGCTTCCGACAATACAGTGACACTTAAAGGTGAATCGGGCTCGCTTTCTTACTTGGGACGTGTGGCATATTCTTATGCTGACCGCTATATGCTACAGTTTATTTTCCGTTCGGACGCTTCGACTAAGTTTGCTCCGGAGAATTACTGGGGATTCTTTCCCGGTATCTCTGCAGGATGGATCATGTCTGAAGAATCATGGTTCAAACGCTCGCTTCCTTGGTTTGAATTTTTGAAGGTACGTGCATCCTGGGGACGTACGGGACGTGACAACATCAAAATGTGGAAATGGAAAGAACAGTACAAGATGGACTTGAAAGGAATGCAGTTCGGTGCCGAAAGCGGAAAACCAGGTACCAGTCTGATCCCGCAGTCATCTCCGAACCGTAATGTGAAATGGGATGTTTCCGACAAGTTTAATCTTGGTTTTGATACTCGTTTTTTTGATGGTCGTTTAAGTGCGGTATTCGATTTCTACTATGATATCAATGATAACATCTTGAATCAGTTTATGGCTAGCCAACCGGGAATTCCCGTGTATGCCGGTGGTTCGTATGCTGAAGAAAATTTTGGCCGTGTTGATACATATGGCGGCGAGTTGTCTTTGACATGGCGTGACAAGGTAGGACAGGTGAACTATAATATCGGTATGGATTTCGGTCTGAACGGTAGTAGAGTGAAAGAGTGGGTGCCGGGTTTGCGCTATAACAAATATCCGTCCAGCTCAAGCTGGGAGGAAGGAATGTCTACTTATCTGCCGGTATGGGGATTCAAGGTATGGAAAGGAACCTCGAATGGTGACGGAATTTTGCGTACGCAGGATGATATTAACAGGTATTGGTCTTATCTGGAATCATATACTCCCGAAGGCGGACAAACTAAATATCTGGATAAGACAAGTAAAGACGATTTGCGTCCGGGTATGCTGGCTTACCAGGATTTAGGGGGCGAAATGGTCAATGGAGTTCAACAAGGTCCCAACGGACAGATTGTATTGGAACAGGATTATGGAAAGTTATGTGAAAAGAATAAGACTTATAATGTCTCGACAAGACTGGGTGCCAGCTGGAAAGGACTTGCTATCAGTGCCAATATCGCTACTTCATGGGGTGGAGTACGCTTTATAGACCGTGCTTCTATGGGTGGTAATAAGAGTACAATGATATGGGCGCCGGATTCTTTCTGGGGAGATATGTTTGACGAAATGTACAATCCGAATGGTAAATACCCTAACTTGGGAACAGAATCTCTGATTTCCAGTTCGGCTATCGCCAACTCTGATTTCTGGATGATTAGTACCTTCCGTTGTTACATACGTAATCTGTCTGTCAGCTATACACTTCCTAAAAAGTGGATTGCTCCGTTGAAAATGTCGGCTGTCCGTCTGAATCTGACCGGTAATAATTTGTGGGATTTGTACAATCCGTACCCTAACCATTACCGTAATATGTATGATGCTTCTTCTACAGATTATCCTACTTTAAGAACTTGGTCATTAGGTGTTAATGTTACATTTTAATAATTGTGTCAACGATGAAAAAGAAAAACTTTTTATATACAGGAACTTTAGCCCTCGGTATGTTTATGTCCGGTTGTAGTGATTCATTTTTGGATATGAATAATTACGGAGCTTATGATGATTTTAATTCTGAAACGAAAATCACCTGGTATCTGGCCGGATTATATCAGACTAGTTTTGAAAACTATACATCTCCGACGTCTCAGTATTTGGGATTGTATACTTCTTATGCGCAGGATTTTAACGAATTCACGGATGAGATGTGGGGAATCACGTCTACCAGCCGGATTGACCCGAGTACGCAATATTCGACCATTGATGATATAAAAACACAGACAGATGCATCCAGCGGTAAAAGTTACGACCCGTTGTTTGCCGGTTATTTCGGCAAGGCACTAGGTTCAAGTGTTACAAACAATGCTTATACGCGTATACGTAACTGCAATATCCTGCTTCGTGACATTGATGCTTCCTCGGTTTCGCAGGATACCAAAGATAAGGCAAAAGGGCAGGCCCTCTTTCTACGTGCCATGCAGTTGTTTGATTTGGTTCGTATGTATGGTTGCGTACCTATTGTGACAACAGTGCTGAATGCTGAGGTGACCGATGCAGGACTGCCAAGATCCTCTGTGACCCAATGTGTGGAACAGATTGTGAAAGACTTGACCGATGCGGCCGCTTTGCTGCCGGATGAATGGGGAACAAACGATTACGGACGTCTCACACGTGGCGGAGCATTGGCATACAAGAGCCGTGTGTTATTATTCTATGCCAGCCCCATCTTTAATAAGAATTGGAATGATCCGGGCAACCTTCGTTGGCAAAAAGCCCTGGAAGCTACTCAGAACGCTATTTCCGGTATTACTGCCAGTGGATTGGACGGTGTGACGGATGCTGCAAGCTGGAGTAAAATATTGGCGGATGACGATAATGAACATTCTAACAGAGAAACATTAGTTGTCCGACTATTGGCTAAGGAAAGCAACTCGTCATTAGGTTACAAGAATAATCGCTGGGAGAAGAATATCCGTTTGAGTTCTCAAGGAGGAAGCGGTGGAAAAGGTGCTCCTATTGAGTTGATCGATGTATTCCCTATGGCTGACGGTACACTTCCCGATGCCGCTCATCAGGTTACCGAAGGTAGTTTGCGCTTTATGGAAAACCGTGATCCGCGTTTCTACCAGACATTTGCCTTTAATGGTTTGAAGTGGGGACATAAAGATGTCACCAATGATACGGTCTGGGCTTATCGTTGGCGAACTTCGGAGTCAACTACCAGCGGCTTTGCCTATAGTGAAGGAGTAAATATAACCAGTCCGGTATTCGTACGTAAGATGAGTGGACTCAATACTGCTTCTGCCAATAACTACGAAGCTTCGGGAGTGCATATCTATGATTTCCGTTATGCGGAATTGCAATTGAATCTTGCCGAGTGTTATGCGGCAACCAATCAGATTGATTTATGTAAACAGGCAATCGGGAAATTGCGTGCGCGGGTTGGGATTCCTTCCACTAATAATTACGGTTTGGATACTTATGTGTTTGACCGGGCATCGGCGTTGGCTGCCTGTTTGCGTGAACGTCAGGTCGAACTGGCATATGAAGGCAAAAGATATTGGGATATTTGGCGTTGGATGCTTTATGATGGAGGACGGGGAGAAGCTATGCAGTTGAGTACCACTAATACCTGTTCATTCCTGGGAGTAACTCCGTTGACCGAAAGATATCGTACAGCTAAATATGTGGATGTAAAAGATGGATATACTCCAGGCAGTAAAGATGTGTTGTCGGAACTGCGTAAGAATATATTTGCAGACCCTGAATCTGCCGATTTCCAGAAGCAACTTAAAGAAGTGGCTGATTTTTGGGAGTCTAATTTCCAGTACGGGGAGCCCAATGTGCAACCTGATAAGAACAACAGCAATGAATGGATTAAGATCGGATGGCGATCTAATTATTATATAATGGGTCTGTCAAAAGATATTTTGGACAATAACTCCTGGCTCGGACAGACCAAAGGCTGGACAGACCAAAATGGTGCTGCCGGAACTATAGATTGGCAAGATGATGAAACTCTGACCATAGATTAAAACTGTTTTCAGGATTAGATTAAGGGCCATAGTAAGGAAGAATTTTATAATACTTTTCTACTATGGCTTTTTTATGAATTATTTTCCGGAGATATACTTTGTTTGAGTACAATTTTAATAGACGAACAGGTAAATGACTATTTTTTACTCCTAATCTGTCAATAATTGAACTTAGGGGGAGTAGACTTCCATTACTTTTGCTTGTGAAATGGGAAAAACATATCAATGAAGATATGGATATTTCTGTAAGTAGTTATCAATAGGAACCCGATAAAATAAATTAAAAAGAGATGAATGGAATTTTGAAAAAGGATTTGAGAGTTGTGCTGACAGGTGTTATGATATTTATATCATATCAGGTTTATTCAAATCCGGAAAGTGGAACAAAAGAACAGGGAGACGTATACAGGAATCTTCCGTTTTCAATGCCTGAAGTGAGCCAACCTTCCTTTCCCGATTATGAGGTTAATATCCGTGATTTCGGCGCACTCAGCGATGGTGTGACCTTGAACACAGAGGCGATAAACAATGCAATCAAGGCGGTAAACTCCAAAGGAGGAGGGAAAGTAATCATACCCGAAGGATTATGGTTGACGGGGCCCGTCGTACTTTTGAGTAACGTTAATCTATATGCCGAGAAGAATGCTCTCATTGTATTTAGCAGCGATACATCTCTATATCCCATTATCGACACTTCTTTCGAAGGGCTGGACACTAAGCGCTGCCAATCGCCGATTTCGGCAATGAATGCTGAAAATATAGCCATCACCGGCAATGGTGTTTTCGATGGGGCAGGAGATAGATGGCGTCCGGTCAAGAAAGACAAGATGACGGAACGGCAATGGAAAAATCTGGTGAGTTCGGGTGGTAAAGTGGATGAGAACGGAAAAGTATGGTATCCTGATGCGGGTGCTTTGAAAGCTTCTGTACTTATGACCGGACAAAATAACGGGCAGAAAGAAATAACCGATGAAGAGTGGACTTACATGAAAAGCTGGTTGCGCCCTGTCATGCTGAGTATAGTAAAGAGCAAACGGATTCTGCTGGAAGGGGTGACTTTCAAGAACTCACCGGGCTGGTGTATCCATCCTTTGTCCTGCGAATCTTTGACTTTGAACGATGTGAAGGTGTTCAATCCCTGGTATTCGCAAAATGGCGATGCGCTGGATGTGGAGTCGTGTAAAAACGTACTGGTCACTAATTGTTTTTTTGATGCGGGGGATGATGCTATCTGTCTGAAATCGGGTAAAGATGAGGATGGACGCAGGCGGGGAGAATCTTGTGAGAATGTGATTATTAAGAATAATACGGTTTTGCATGGGCATGGCGGATTTGTAATCGGCAGCGAAATGTCCGGTGGTGTCCGGAATGTATACGTATCGGGCTGTTCTTTCGTGGGCACAGATGTCGGTTTGCGGTTTAAGAGTACCCGCGGACGTGGTGGCGTAGTGGAGAACATTTTCATAGATAATATCAACATGATTGATATTCCCAATGATGCTCTGACGATGGATTTGTATTATGCTGTCAATGACTTTCCGGAAACTCCGATACCGGATGTGAATGAGGAAACTCCTGTTTTTAGGAACATTTATATTTCAAATGTTCTTTGCAGAGGTGCGGGACGGGCAGTATATTTCAACGGGCTGCCGGAAATGCCTCTTAAGAATATCTTTATCAAGAACATGACTGTAACCAATGCCAAGAAAGGTATTGTAATCAATCAGGCTTCTCAGGTGAATATGGAGAATATCAAAGTGGAGGATCCCGAGGCTCCGGGCATACAGATAAAAAATGCTACAGGCATTATTATTAACGGGAAAGAATATAAAAAGGATTCCGGAAAAATGCTGCTTTCCGGAAATCAGCGGAATTAACAGATTCGGAACTGTTGCTAACTTATTGGAACATAGGGATAAATAAGTATCCTGCTAGCCAAAATCTTTTATGTCTTTAGTCGTTTTTCTTTCGTTGCACCTAGGTGAGACGAATGTGTTACCTAGGTGCTTCAGTTATCTGACCTGGGTGCTACAATTGTCTGACCTAGGTGCTACGAAAGAAAATAGCCGGTTATGGTGATTAATGAATGCGTACGGTCGGCTTCTTTTTTTATTTATTCTTCTCTTTATATTCGGAAGGCGTGATACCTACTACCTTCTTGAAGCATTTACTGAAATACTTCGGGTCATTGAAACCGGTCATATAGGCTACCTGTGAGAAATTATATTCCCCGCTGTCTATTAGCTGTGCTGCACGTTTGATGCGTACTTCACGTATGAAGTCTACAGGAGTCAGTCCGATGATGGACTTCAGTTTCCGATAGAAGATGGTGCGGCTGAGCATCAGATGCTCTGCAAATTCGTCGATGGTCAGTTCGGCATTATCCATCTGTTCTTCTATGAACTCCATTACCTTTTGCATGAATTGCTCGTCGTAGGGAGTAATCTGCGGTTGCGACGGGGTAAGAGCTTCTGCGACAGCTATTTCTTTCCCTTCCGTCAGTTTGGCCATATAGATTTCCTGCAAGGATTTGCGTTGGCGGAGCAGTGAAGCGATACGTGTTTTCAGATATGTGGCGCTGAAAGGTTTTGTGATATAGTCATCTATACCTTGCTCCAGTCCGGCAATCCTGTCATCCAAAGAGGCTTTTGCCGATAATACAATAATGGGAATGTGACAGATGTTATTGTTTTCTTTGATTTTCCGAATCATCTCCAAGCCGTCCATAACCGGCATCATTACGTCACTGATGATAAGATCGGGGATATTATCAACTGCGTGTTGCAATCCTTCTTTTCCGTTCGGAGCGGTGATAACAGTATAATTCTCAGACAAGATGTTTTTTAAGAAAGCTTTCAGTTCTTCATTGTCCTCAACCACCAATATAGTAAACGTATCCGGAGCCGCATTATTCTCCATATCTTCTTTGTCTTCCGCTTCTGGTCTTTTCTCAGTCTGGAGGCTGCTGTCCGGATGGGTAGTCGGACTTTGACTGTCATTCAGAATAAATTCCACCTGACTGTCTTGTTCGAAGACTTCTTTTTGAAGAGGCAGAGTTACCATGAAACGGCTTCCTGCTTCTGGTTCGCTCGTTACTTTGATTATACCGTGATGCATATCGACCATTTCTTTTACCAATGACAGACCGATGCCGGAAGACGGTTGGAGCATATTCTGCTGTGCCAGCGTTTCGAAGCGCTGGAACAAAGTACGCAGTTTAGTCGGTTCAATCCCGATGCCTTCATCCACCACAGAGATAGTCACTTTATCCGTCTGTTTTGTCACTTCTATTGTTATCGCCTTTTCAGCCGGTGTGTATTTGAATGCGTTGGATATCAGATTAAAGAATATCTTTTCAAACTTATCGCGGTCTATCCATGCATATATTGACTTAAGTTCGCTTTCCAACCGGAAATTAATCTTCTTTTCTTCTGCAATCAAGCGGAAGTTGATCATTACTTTTTCAAGAAGTGGAATCAGGTCTGTCTTCTCCACCAGTACTTTCATCTTCTGATTCTGTATCTTACGGAAGTCCAGAATCTGATTCATGAGACGTAGCATACGTTCGGCATTCTTTTGTACCACAGTCAAGTGCTCACGGGCTGTGGCGGATAAGTCTTCATTTTCCAGAACTTCATTGACCGGACTGCTGATCAGAGTCAGCGGTGTCCGGAGTTCATGAGATATGTCAGTAAAGAAACGGAGCTTGATATTGGATAGTTGTTGCTCGATATCCACTTGGTGGCGCAACCGATAAATATAAAAAAGTACATATACGATACTGCCCGTAAAGAGAACGAAGAGAATAACGTAGAGCAGCCATGCCCAGCCCGTCTCCCAGAAAGTGGGCAGTACGTTGATGGATAAAGTGCGGATATTGTCCATCCATACTCCGTCGCTGTTGGTGGATTTGATTTGCAGTTTATATTTGCCATTCGGCAAGTTGATGTAGCTGGCAGAACGGTTCTTGTCCCCGTCGTGCCACTCTTCTTCCAGTCCTTTCAGTCGGTATGCGTAACGGATTTCTTTGGAATCGACATAATCGAGTGCCGCAAACTGGAAAGTAACATTACGCTGAGAGGGAGTGAGGCGTAATTCTTCCAGATCGTCAATGGCGATGACAGAAGATTGTCCCTGCACTTTCAAACCGGTAAAGACAATGGGAGGGACATAGGAACTTTTCTGCATCTCTTTGGAAGAAATCTCAATGAATCCCTTGTCTGTACCGAATACGATTTGATTTCGAGCGTTGATCACCGGTGCCGCTTCTGAGAAGCTAAATTCCTGGTGCAGAGAGTTAAGCCCGTAATTCTCGAAAGTCTTTCTTTGAGCGTCGAATTTGGATATAGCGTTTTCCGAAAGAATCCATAAGTTGCCTTGTTGATCTTCCTGCATGGCTTGTACCAAGTCCGAAGCCAGTCCGTCATCCGTTGTATATGTCTTGAACTCAATCTTGTTGCTGAGCAGGTTCTTGGATACGATTTGGCTGATGCCTCCCGTAAAGCTGGCTATATAGGTTCGTTTTTGCTTGTCGGTGTACGTATGCATCACATCATTTCCGCTCAGGCTGGTACTTATTCCTGACTCGCAACAATTACGATAAAACTTGATTTCTTCCGGTCTCTCAAATTGATTGGAGAAAGTCAGTAATCCGTTGGTGGTTCCTATTAACAGCACACCGCCCGGCGCTTCGGATATGTGGCGGACTTTCGAAGCGTAGCCGGTCGGGTAATTCTTCAACTCATTATCGCTGTGTATAAATTCTGTCTTATCGTCCTTATTGTAGGTTAGCAAATTGATTCCTCCGCCATAGCAGCCTATCCAGATACGTTTATGGCTATCTTGAAAAATGGAATATACACTGTTGCCACTCAAGCTGTATGGCATATTCGGTTGATGAGTGAATTGTTGTACGGAATAGGAATCCGGCGACTTTTTCTTTAACAGATAAATGCCGTTTTCCTTTGTTCCTATCCAGATATTGCCTTCATGGTCTTCAAGAAAGCAATATACGCTTGTAAAACTCTGTTTATCTTTGCTTATTTTTCCTTGTGGCGTCAGATAGCCTTCCAACTGTCCGTCCGGTTGGTACACTCTGATCATCTGTGCCTTCGAAGAAACCCACAGCCTCTTTTCATTGTCGCATAAAAAAGCGCGGGTCTCGAATCCATTGTCAATATGCACAAGATTATAGGTATGTGGAAAGAAGGACAATTTGTAAATGCCACGTGTACTGGTCAGCCAGCAGTTACCCTGATTGTCCAGTGTGTAAAAGCGGACGAGCGGACTGAAAACAGACTTCGGATTGTTGCTGTCCTTCAGCATGGGTTTCAGTTCTTTGTTTTCACGGTCATAATAAGACAGATTCCCTTCCGGGGGGAGAACCCATAACGTGTGTTGCCGGTCTTCAAAGATCACATTCTTATTTTTCCGTTCATATCTGATCACTTCGTCGGCCGGTGTGAATAAATGCTGCATTTCCTTGGTGGATGGATTATAACGGATCACTCCTGTCGTTTGGGGGAATATCCATAGTTCCTTGTAATGGTCTTGATAAACTGACTGTACGACGTTGGAAGGTTGCGTTGATGTGCGTATATCAATCAACTGGAATTCTTTTTCTTTTATCTTATAAATAATCAGTCCGTTATCTGTAGCCAGCAAAAGTGTATTGGAGTCAAACTTCTTGACTTCGTTAATCATCGAAACATGATAAGGAATCTCTATGAATTTGAATTGTCTGGTCTTAAAGTTGTAAGAGGCCAATTTGTCCGATTGGGAAACCAGATAAATAATTCCATCCGCTTCTTTAATATATTGGAACGGGAAATCGCTGTCTACCTGCTTCTTTCCTATGATAGAAATTCCTTTGTTGGTCAGTATCCATTCATCTCCTTCGGAATCTTCGAAAACGGTATATATCTTGTCTCCCTTCAAGTTTTGTTTGAAGGAGCTGTATAGAGTGATTCCTTTCCCCTGTTTGCAAAGTTGGTCATCTATGCGGATGGCGGCACATTCGTTTTGAAAGGTGATCCATGAGATTCCTTTGGAAAGGGTATAAATATGGTCGGCATAATTATTCGTTATCATCGTTTCTGCTACTGAACCTAAAATGTCGATGAACTTCTCTGTCTGATTGTCGAACATATACACCCGTCCGTCATAGGCTTGGCACCAGATATCCCCATATTTCGTTTCCGCTATCTGACTGATCCGGTTGGTATTCAGAATATAGCCGTCTTTGTAAGATGTCTTATAGTTTTTGAATGTATATCCGTCGAATTTATTCAGCCCGTTCCAGGTGCCGAACCATAGGAATCCTTTTTTGTCTTGTATGATTGTCTGTACTATTCCTTGTGACATTCCGTCATTGACGGAATAATGCTTGATCTGATAGGTAGGCTGGGCCACTAATATGCAAAAGTTAAAAAGAGAAATAAGAAGGAGCCGGGCGCGTTTCATAATATCGGTGTTTTTTGTTAGAACAAAAATAAGTAAAAGGATGGAAAACAAGAAGCCCGGACGCTATATTGAACGGATAATACGAAAGTTTGCCTATTTTTTCCTCCCTTTCGCTGTCTTGTCTGCCTGCTTATGCTAAAAATCCTCTTTATATTCTGTTTTTAGAACATAAAGAGGATAGTTTATTGACGAGAGTCGCATGGGGTATGGTGAGATGAAATCATAATTGGGGAATAATTGCACAAGACTTTCACAAGTATCCTCCCGTCAATGCTTAAAATCACACAAAACTAACTAAATAGTTTCTGCTTTCGCAATAAATATTAATTTATCTTATGCACTTTATGTTTTTTTTAATATATTGAAGATATTTTGGGGCATCTTTCCGTAACTCGCTGTTTTTTCTTATGTTTGCCACACAAATAACAAATGAATTAAATAGATATGTCTTATCAAATACAATATAATGATTTCCCAACCTTTCTGCGAAAACATTTTCCTTACAAAGTGCAGAAAATATCATTAAATGCCGGTTTTACTTGTCCTAATCGGGATGGGACGAAGGGATGGGGCGGTTGTACGTATTGCAATAACCAGACTTTCAACCCGGACTATTGCCGGACGGAAAAGTCGATTGCTACCCAACTGGAGGAGGGGAAATGTTTCTTTGCCCATAAATATCCGGAGATGAAATATCTGGCGTATTTCCAGGCATATACCAATACTTATGCAGAACTGGAAGGACTGAAACGTAAATATGAAGAGGCGTTGCAGGTAGACGGGGTAGTAGGATTGGTGATCGGTACGCGTCCGGATTGTATGCCGGAAGAACTGCTTCAGTATCTGGAAGAACTGAACCGCCATACATTCCTGATGGTGGAATATGGCATTGAGAGTGCCAGTGATGAGACATTGCGGCGTATCAATCGCGGACATACGTATGCGGATACGGTAGAGGCTGTTCAGCGTACCGCCGCCTGTGGCATACTGACGGGCGGGCACGTCATCCTCGGTCTTCCGGGAGAGACACATGATACAATGGTAGAGCAGGCAGGAATCCTTTCCGCGCTTCCTTTGTCCACACTCAAAATTCATCAGTTACAGTTGATTCGTGGTACTCGCATGGCGCATGAATACGAAGAGAATCCGGAAGGTTTTCATCTGTTTACGGAAGTGGACGAATATATTGACCTGGTGATTGACTATGTAGAGCATCTCCGCCCGGATCTGGTATTGGAACGTTTTGTTTCGCAGTCTCCCAAAGAATTGCTGATTGCTCCGGACTGGGGACTGAAGAATTATGAATTTGTAACTCGTTTGCAAAAAAGAATGAAAGAAAGGGGAGCTTATCAAGGTAAGAAGTACAGGGATTCAGAAAAAAGAGTTATTTTTGCGGAAGATAACTTCACCACAGAATAAATCTCTGTCCTCAGAGGATCATAGCTGGTGAGCAGAAATTAATTAAAGTTGAAGAATGGAACAGAAAACAAGAATTAAAGGAAATGTCCACTATGTGGGAGTAAATGACCGTAATAAACACCGTTTTGAGGCGTTATGGCCGTTGCCCTATGGAGTTTCGTATAACTCTTATTTGATTGATGATGAAATGGTGGCGTTGGTGGATACTGTAGATATCTGTTATTTTGAAGTCTACTTGCGCAAGATCAAGCAAGTAATCGGCGAACGTCCTATTAACTATTTGATTATAAATCACATGGAACCGGATCATTCGGGCTCCATCCGATTGATTAAACAACACTATCCGGATATTATTATTGTCGGCAATAAGCAAACCTTCGGCATGATTGAAGGATTCTACGGTGTTACCGGCGAGCAATATCTGGTGAAAGACGGAGACTTCCTTGCATTAGGCAAGCATATGCTTCGTTTCTATATGACCCCGATGGTGCACTGGCCCGAAACGATGATGACATTTGATGAAACGGACGGAATCCTTTTCTCAGGTGACGGATTCGGATGCTTTGGCACTGTAGACGGAGGATTTCTGGATACCCGTATCAATGTAGATAAGTACTGGGGTGAAATGGTGCGTTACTACTCTAATATCGTTGGCAAATACGGTAGTCCGGTACAGAAAGCCCTGCAAAAATTGGGAGGACTGCCTATCACTACCATTTGCTCTACACACGGACCGGTATGGACAGAGAATATTTCCAGGGTGATCGGTATCTACGACCGTCTGAGCCGTTATGATGCGGACGAAGGTGTGGTTATCGTATATGGCAGTATGTATGGAAATACGGAACAGATGGCGGAAGCTATTGCTGCGGAACTCTCAGCACAGGGAATCAGGAATATTGTGATGCACAATGTGACGAAGAGTCATCCTTCTTATATCCTTGCAGATATTTTCCGTTATAAAGGATTGATTGTCGGTTCTCCGACATACAGTAATCAGATATTCCCGGAAGTGGAATCGTTATTGTCTAAGATTCTGGTTCGCGAACTCAAAGGACGTTATTTGGGATACTTCGGTTCCTTCACCTGGGCAGGAGCTGCTGTGAAGCGTATGGCTGAATTTGCGGAAAAGAGTAAGTTCGAGCTGGTAGGCGATCCGGTAGAGATGAAACAGGCGATGCAGGATATTACCTATACCCAGTGTGAGAACCTGGCACGTGCGATGGCGGACCGCTTGAAAAAAGACCGCTAAATAAAGAATGAACAATTATTTACTAACCTATAAAACAATCGACTTATGAGACTTATTATTCAGCCGGACTATCAGTCCGTATCTCAGTGGGCTGCACATTACGTTGCCGCAAAAATAAAAGCTGCCAACCCAACTCCGGAAAAACCTTTTGTATTGGGCTGTCCTACGGGATCTTCACCTCTGGGTATGTATAAAGCTTTGATCGATTTAAATAAGAAAGGAATCGTTTCTTTCCAGAACGTCGTAACATTTAATATGGATGAATATGTAGGCTTGCCGAAAGAACATCCGGAAAGCTATTACTCTTTTATGTGGAATAACTTCTTCAGCCATATCGATATCAAAAAGGAAAATACGAATATCCTGAACGGTAATGCTCCCGACCTGGATGCAGAATGTGCACGCTACGAGGAAAAGATTAAGTCTTATGGTGGCATCGATCTTTTCATGGGTGGCATTGGTCCCGACGGACACATTGCATTCAACGAACCGGGCTCTTCACTGACTTCCCGTACCCGTCAGAAAACGCTGACTACGGATACAATCATTGCGAACTCCCGTTTCTTTGACAACGATATTAACAAAGTTCCGAAGACAGCTCTGACTGTTGGTGTAGGCACTGTGCTTTCTGCTAAAGAAGTGATGATTATCGTAAATGGTCACAATAAGGCCCGCGCATTATATCATGCAGTAGAAGGTTCTATCACTCAGATGTGGACTATCAGTGCTTTGCAGATGCACGAAAAGGGTATTATCGTTTGTGACGATGCTGCTACGGAAGAGTTGAAAGTAGGTACTTACCGTTACTTCAAGGATATCGAAGCAGGTCATCTGGATCCGGAATCATTGATTAAGTAAGAAATATTCAGGCACGGATTTCACGGATTAACACGTTTTTTAGATATGTAATCTTTTAAAACCGTGAAATCCGTGTAGTCCGTGCCTGATTTATGTATTCTCTAAGTTAATAGTCTTCGAGATTAAATCCCTTCCAGCCAGCCTTTTCCCTGACGGACAATTTCCGGTTCATCTTCTGTGCACTTCACTACTGTAGAAGGTTCTATGCCTCCTATTCCTCCGTCGATTACCAGATCCACGATATCACCGAACTTTTCGTCAATCAGTTCGGGATCGGTCATATATTCCAGATCTTCATGCTCATCGTATGGCAGTGTGGTGGTCATAATAGGAGCATCCAGTAAGCGGGCGATTTCACGGATGATATTGTTGTCCGGCATACGGATACCCACCTCTTTTCGGTTACGGAAGATTTTGGGCAGCCGGTTGGTGCCATTCAGGATAAACGTGAACGGGCCGGGGAGATTATGCTTCATGAGCTTGAACTCATTATTACCCACTTTGGCATACTCGCTGATACTGCTTAGATCGTAGCAGATGATAGACAGGTTGTTTTTGCGCGGATCAATATCTTTGATCCGGCAAATCCGTTCAATAGCACGTTCTTTCAGCCCGTGGCATCCGATGGCGTACATCGTATCCGTAGGATAGATGATCAGTCCGCCGTCGTTCAGGATGTCGGTTACCCGTTGCAAGTCCTGCGGGTTATTGTTTTTATCGTACAGTTTCAGAAGCATACTCTCTTCTCCTTTTCTTATTTAAGTTTCTTCTTTAAGAAATCAAGTGCTTTCTCTGTAGCTTTTTCCGTCACTTTCTGTTTGATGGAATCTTTGTTGGCAGTCGTGGCAGAATCCAGTCCGAGCTTTTCTCCCAGTTTGCTGATTGCTTCGTCGGCTACGGATTCAAGTGCCTGATTGGCCATACTCTTTGTATCGACACTGACTTTCGGGGAAGTGAATGAACCTCCGATCTTCAGATCGAGCGTCATTAGCTTGGAAATGCCGGTGGATGCCGGAAACTTGATCTTGCCGGAGTAGTCGATGGTCTGGTCAAGTCCTGTGCTACCGGAGAGATTCAGATTATAGTCACCCATTTTGATATCAAACGGTTTGGTTTCCACCCGTCCGTCTTTGATGGTGAAATCCAGTGTCATATCTTTCACTTTCATTTCTTTCAGACTCGGCTGGCTGATGGCGTCGGCTATCTGGTCGATTGCTTTCACACCACTCAGACTGAGGTCGCGGGTAGACAAGCTGCCGTCTCCTTGCATCGTTTCCAGTACCGGGCTCATGGCTGCGTCCAGGTCGGTCAGCACATTGATGCTGCCGGAGAAGTTTCCTTTCAGGTTCTCAAAGATAGGAGCCAGTTGCTGAACCATATCCAGTTCTTTGTATGCCTGTGAGAAGCTGATATCCGACAGTTTGAATCCGGCTTTCATTTCCGGTTTCTTTGCATTGGTGGTAGAGTAATATCCGTTCATCACCACATTGCCGCCCATAGTGCCCATAGAAAGATTCTTCATATCTACCTTTCCGTCTTTGACAATAAGTTTACCGTTCATATTGTTGAATGTCATCTTGTCAAACAGCACCTGTTTCAGATTGGCGTCCATCTGGAAGTCGATATTGCGCGGAACTTCTATCACGCCGGCAATTGCCGTGGAGTCTGTGGCAGCTGCTTCGGTAGTTGCCACGCTATCTGCGGATGCTGTCATGAAATCATTCAGATTGAAATAATTGGAATGAATGTTCAGCGTTCCTTTCAGTGTAGTACCTTTCAGTGCATAGCCGATATAGTTCTCGAAACGGCTGTCGGCAGTAATATCGTTCTTACCGATATTGACCGTCGTTTCGCTCAGTTGCAGATATTTCGGGGTGAAGGTGAAGAGTGATTTCTTGATGTCTACATCCGGCATATCCTGCATTTTCAGTTTCATATTGGTCAGACCGATGGTTCCGGAGGCTTTCATGTTGTCGTACTGTTCTTTCTCTATATAAGAAAGGCGTCCTGACATTTGCATATCGGCGTTGATGGTTCCGTTCAGTTCCATATCTCCCAAAGGATATACCTGTTTGATCATACCCAGATCGAGCGTACCTTTTGCCTCAGCTTTGAAATCGGGGTCGCTGATCGGTGTTTTCACGTCCGCAGTCAGACTGAAAGGATTCCCTGCCAGACGGAAGCTGAACGGGTTGATTTGGATGGTGGTCAGGTCTATATTTCCTCCCGGATTCCGGACGTTGGCACTAATGTTGATCTGATCGACTCCTGCGGGCAATGCCGGATAACGGAACATAGCGTTCTTGACTTGCATGTCGATGTTGAATGCGGGGACAGTATCTCCTTGCAGCGTACCTTTGGCTGATGCGGCAAGAGTAGCGGTTCCGTCTGTTTTCAGACTGGAGAATTCCGTTGCGTAAATGGCGGGAATCAAAGACAGTATTTCCTTGAAGCCTACATCATTGGTGTTGAGTTTGAGATCCATATCGATGGCGGGATCTTTCAGTTCCACCCAACCGTCGATACCTGCCTGAATGGCGTTGAGGCGAATGGTATTGTCTTTCAGTGTATACTTGTTGTTGGCAAGATCGGCGTCTACGTCCATATTGGCGGAGATGTTGGCGTTTGCTAGGAAAGGAATGCCATTCATCTTGTAAGTCAGTGATTTGGTTTCCGCTTCCAGTTTCAGCGTAGTGCGGTCACTGCCCAGGTCACCGGCACAAAGGGCGTTGAAATCACGGATGTCGGCATACATTTTACCTTGCTGGTCGTCATAAATCAAATTCATGTTCTTGATGACGAAACGTTGCAGCTTGACTTTGAAAGGAGATGACTCTTCTTCCGTGGCAGGCGTTTCCTGCGTGTCTGTCGTGTCGGGCTTCATGATATCCCAGTTGACATGACCGTCCGGCAGGACGATGGCGTGCAGGCGGGTATCTTCTATGAATACTTTGGAAATGTCATAACCGCTGTCTCCGAAAAGGGAGAACAGATTGATGGTGGCAGTCACCTCTCCGGCTTGTACAAGGGTATCGTTTGCGAATTCTCCCGCGCCTTTCAGCCAGAAATCTTCGAGAGTAACAGAAGCCTGCGGAAAGTTGCGGAACAGGCTAATGTTGAGTTTCTTGAAATCAAATTGTGCATTGAGCATCTTGTTGCCTTCTGTTTTTACAATACCTGCTATCTTACCTTGGAAGGCGAAAGGGAGGAGGAGCATCAGAATGATTATTACCCCTACAACGATAGCTGCGATTTTCAAACCTTTTTTCATTTGCTTTTCTTTTAAGAGTTTGACGTACATACGAAGGCAAAGTTAATAAAAAGTTTTTGATGTAAGATGATATTCAATAACTTTCACAATCAGAAGACTTCTGATACACTACCAACTTATTTATGATTTTTTCTTTCTGAGTTCTTCGGCAATTCTCCATTGTATGGCGGCTTCCACTTCTTTCCCCACTCTTAACAGGGCATCTCCGAAGAGCTCGTGTGCGCCGGCATGCTCGGGTTTCAGACTTGTAGCCTTGTCCAGGTCTGCAATTGCCCCTTCTGTATTATCGATTTTCAGACGCAGTTTTCCACGGTTGTACACAGCTTTAAAGTTTGCAGGATGAAGGCTGACAGCGGTATTGAAACAGTTTTCCGCATCAAAATACTCTTTGCTGTTGAACAAGGTGATTCCTTTTCGTATCCAGGCGTCTATATAATTAGGGTCGAGGCTGAGCGCTTTGTCATAATTGGCAATGGCGGCACGGGCGTCGTGGGCTTGGGTGATACATTCATTTCCCATTAACAGATATTCATGGGCATATTGTCGCAGACGTTCCTGCTGTTCCCGCATTTGCTCTTTGAGCTTTTTGTTCTGCTCCTGCAAGGTATTGATAATCCCCAGTTTCCGACGGATTAATCGGCGGGGAACAGGCTTCTCTATGTCATAACGGGAGTGAATGGCACGGAAAAATTGTTCCAGACATTCCTCCATATCCCCTTTGTCGAAAGCACGTGCGGCAGCGGCATACTGAACATCGGCCTGCGCCTGTTTCAGGGCCTTATCAATGGCTTGCCGGTCGTTGAACCGTCCGGCAAAGTTTACGATTTCGGGACGCACAAAGATATCTGCCCGGTTGATCGGCTTTTTGAGCTGGATGCCATCCAGTGAGGTACAACGGCTGAGTGCTACATACGCCTGTCCGCCGGCAAATACACCTCCCGTGAAGTCAATCACTACTCTGCTGAAAGTCAGCCCCTGACTCTTGTGGACGGTAATGGCCCAGGCCAGCCGGATGGGATATTGGGTGAAGCTGCCCAGTACTTCCTCTTCAATCTCTTTCGTCTTTTCGTTGTAGCGATAGCGGATGTTACGCCATGATTCCCGTTTTACATCGCATTCCTTGCCGTCATCGGTGATGACGTATATCGTTTCTTCTTCTTCGTCGATACCGGCAATCACTCCGATGGTACCGTTTACCCACCGGCGGTCGAAATCATTCTTGATAAAGATGATTTGAGCACCCGGTTTCAGAACGAGTTCCTGTGAGGTCGGCAGACTGCTTTCGGGGAAATCCCCTTCAATGCTTCCCTCAAAGGTGATCGGTTCTCCTGCCAGCTCGGCCAGTTTCTTCTCATTGATCGAGTCAACCGTATCCCTTCGGGTGGCAAGCGTGATGTACATATCGGCTTCCGATTCTTCGATATGGCTTCCGTATCGGGTGTTCAGCAGTTGCAGGTCGGCTGCTCCGGCGGTGTTGGTACGGATATGGTCGAGAACGCTGACAAAGACGGAATCAGTCTGCCGGTATACTTTCTGGAGTTCGATGGATACCAGATCGATCTGGCTGAATACTCTTGCCGAAAAGAAGTATGGAGTAGGATAGGCACGGTTCAGAATCTCCCTCTCGTCATTCTTCACGACAGGTTCCAGCTGGAAAACATCGCCTACCAATAACAACTGTTTGCCGCCGAAAGGTTCCCGTAAGTTATGCGAATATACACGTAAGATGCGGTCGATGGCATCAATGAGGTCCGCCCGTACCATAGAGATTTCGTCTATGATGACCAGTTCAATCTGTTCCAGTAATTTCCGGTGCGGTTTGGTGTACTTGAAGAACTCGTGAATGCGTCCTCTCTGGAGACTTAAATTCGGATCGTCCGGCAGTAACGGATAGAAGGGGAGTTTGAAGAAACTGTGCATCGTACTTCCTCCGGCGTTGATGGCTGCGATGCCGGTAGGTGCGAGAACGACATGTTTCTTCTTGGTATGTTCGCAGACATAACGTAGGAATGTAGATTTACCTGTACCCGCTTTTCCGGTCAGAAAAACCGACTGGCGGGTATACTGAATAAGATTCAGGGCGTCCTGAAAAGCTGCGTTATTAGTGTCTACGCTCATAAAGTTAGTGACGGATAAGCAGATGTGCTGACCGGATAAATGAATTAGATAATCCCGAAATGTTTCATAGCCTTGCTGATACCGTCCTCATCAATGGGGGCTGTCACATAGTCGGCTGCGGCTTTTACATCCTCTTTGGCCTGCCCCATAGCGACTCCGATAGCTGCGTGGCGGAGCATGCTGATATCGTTTCCTCCGTCGCCGAAGGACATCGTTTCTTCCAACTTGATACCAAAGTGCCGGATGATTTCATCGATGCCTTTCTGTTTGGTATCGCCTTTGGCTGTGACATCTGCAAAAGCCGGATACCAGCGGCCTATTTCGCAAGTAGGGATGGATGGAAGCACTTCTTTTTCTTCTTCCTCCGTGATGAAGGGAGTCATCTGGATCACTTCCTTATTGCTTGCTTCTTCAAATGAAACTGTCGGAATGACATTTACATGCAGGAAGTCATAAAAGATCTTCTTCACCATCTCATTCGGTTGGCAAACAGAGATATTATGCTCCTCTACGAAGATGCAGGGGACTCCTTTCTTTTTGCAGAAAGCAGCCATTGCTTTTACTTCTTCCTGCGGGATGGCACTTTTGTAAATTACTTCTTCTCCGACAAAACAATAGGCTCCGTTCATGGTTATATATCCATCGATCAGGTTCCGGTCCTGCAATTCGGAAAGATTGTTGATAATGGCTTTCGGGCGTCCGGTAGCGATAAATATTTTAAGCCCTTTTGCGTGGGCGGCTTCCAATGCCTCAATGGTAGAAGACGGGATACGGTGTGTTTCGAAACTAACCAGCGTTCCGTCTATATCAAAAAATAAAGCTTTCGTCATAAATTCCTTTTTGAATTGAGTACAAATGTACTACTTTTGTCTCACATAACATAAAAACCTCATGCAGTATGAACTATAATTTTGATGAAATAATAAACCGTAACGGTACGGACTCCGTAAAATGGGATGCTGTAGAACGCCGTTGGGGGCGTAATGACTTGATTCCGATGTGGGTGGCTGATATGGATTTCCGCACAGCCCCTTTTGTAATCGATGCCTTGAAGAAACGTCTGGAACATGAAGTGCTGGGCTATACATTTGCCTGCAAAGAATGGGCCGAATCCATTATTAACTGGCTCAAAGAACGGCATGGATGGGAGATTCGTGAAGAAATGCTGACGTTTACTCCCGGCATTGTCCGTGGACTGGCATTTGCCATCCATTGTTTCACGGAGAAAGGAGACAAGGTGATGGTCATGCCTCCTGTCTACCATCCTTTCTTTCTTGTGACACAGAAGAACGAACGTGAAGTGGTTTACAGTCCGTTGGTATTGAAAGACGGACAATATCATATTGATTTCGACTGTTTCCGCAAAGATGTGCAGGGATGCAAGCTGCTTATCCTGAGCAATCCCCATAATCCGGGCGGACGTGTATGGACCAAAGAAGAACTGTCGCAGATTGCCGACATCTGCTATGAGAACGGTACATTAGTAATCTCTGACGAGATTCATGCCGACTTGACCCTGCCTCCTTACAAACATCCCACCTTTGCTTTGATTTCGGAGAAAGCACGGATGAACTCCCTTGTCTTTATGTCTCCGAGCAAAGCGTTTAATATGCCCGGACTGGCAAGTTCGTATGCAATTATTGAGAATGACGAACTTCGTCATCAGTTTCAGGTATATATGGAAGCGAGCGAGTTCTCCGAAGGACACTTATTCGCTTATCTCAGCGTAGCGGCAGCCTACAGTCATGGTACTGAATGGCTGGATCAGGTCATTGCCTATATCAAAGGAAATATTGACTTCACGGAAAGTTATCTGAAAGAGCGGATTCCTGCCATCAGAATGATTCGTCCGCAAGCATCCTACCTTATCTTTTTGGATTGTCGTGAGCTGGGATTAAGTCAGGAGGAACTGAATCGCCTGTTTGTAGAAGATGCCCACTTGGCTTTGAATGAAGGAACGACGTTCGGCAAAGAAGGTGAAGGGTTTATGCGGTTGAATGTAGCCTGTCCGCGTGCTACGCTGGAGAAGGCTTTGAGGCAATTGGAACAAGCTGTCAACAATAGGTAGAAGTTTTGTCGAATGCTTTACACAAAATCCGGTAACATAATACCTGTTTTTTATTCCTCACAAAGATATACAGACACTCACTACCAGACAACGGAAAAGGGCGATAATATATTTGATAACCATTTTAATTTATAACGATTATGCGAATATTTTTCCTGATATTCCTGCTTGCCTATGTAGGTGGTAATGTTTATATCTTTATCCGTACATTACAGATGCTTTCCGGCTTCTCGCTGGCTATGAAGATTCTGTTGTCTGTCGTCTATTGGCTGGTAGCTTTCTCGTTGGTGATAGCTATGCTGACCCGTCATATAGATATGCCTGTCATCCTGTCGAAATCCATGTTTCACATCGGTTCGGTATGGCTGGTGTTTACACTGTACATGATTTTTGCTTTGTTGATAGCGGATGTGACGAGAATATTTGTGCCGTCACTGAATCACGGTTTCTATTATGCGTTGGGAGCGACTTGCTGTCTGCTTCTGTACGGTTATTATAATTACCGTCATCCGCAGGTCAATAAGATTGATGTCTTCCTTGATAAGCCGATAGAAGGTCACGGAATCAATATCGTAGCCGTGAGTGACGTCCATTTAGGGTATGGTACGGGAAAAGCTATGCTGAAAGAATATGTAGATATGATAAATGCGCAGCATCCCGACCTTATACTTATCGGTGGAGATTTGATAGACAATAGTCTTACCCCATTATATAAGGAGAATATGGCGGAAGAACTGGCACGGCTGAAAGCTCCCTTGGGCATTTATATGGTTCCGGGAAATCATGAATACATCAGCGGTATTGATGAAAGCGTCCGCTTCTTGAAAGATACTCCCATACAACTATTGCGTGATTCCGTAGTAACATTGCCTAACGGTGTGCAGATCATCGGACGTGACGACCGTTCCAACCGTTCCCGTCATTCCCTGCCTACCTTATTAAAGCAAGCGGATCGTAGTAAACCTATCATTCTTTTAGATCATCAACCCTACAACCTGGCCAAAACAGATTCTTTGGGAATAGACCTGCAATTCAGCGGACATACGCATCATGGACAGATATGGCCTATGAGTCTGATTACAGACAGAATATATGAACAGAGTCACGGCTATCGCAAATGGAGTCAATCACATATCTATGTTTCCAGCGGATTATCTCTTTGGGGGCCTCCTTTCAGAATAGGAACAAACAGCGATATGGCGGTATTTCATCTGAATCAGATGGCGAAATAGTACTCACTAAAGTTTCAATATCAGAAAATATAACTATATTTGTAGCGTATCTCCGCAATGGAGATACGCTTTTTTATTTTGGAGATAGCGTTTTTATTATCTGCTCTCATAAATCTGGTAAATTTAGTTATATCTCAAAATTTCACATCTTAATATCTTATAAATTAACAATTTATATTGTGATGTGTTTTTATCAAGGAACAAATTAGGAACAGAAACACGAATTATCATATTTTCTTGTTTTTTTATTTGCACTACCTTTCTTTCTCTTCACTTGTTCGTACTTTGAGTATTTTTCCAAGT